>ENA-OYZC01000644-OYZC01000644.1-human-gut-metagenome-genome-assembly--contig:-NODE-644-length-9738-cov-5.100795_pt1 | contig 9738 bp, 7 predicted proteins | sample MGYA00243289_ERZ653473 | MGnify/ENA primary metagenome ERZ653473 (study PRJEB26926, sample SAMN06164904) | human gut metagenome | biome: ENVO:00009003; feature: ENVO:2100002; material: ENVO:00002003... | reverse complement strand
GACAGGTCTGTTGCAGCAGGTATTATTCATACAGGATAATACCACTTGCAACAGACTCCGTTTTTGGTATGTGAGGTAAAGTGCCAGCCACTAATCCATACTCACACTGATTCCGCCCTTCCTCTCCGAAGGCTGAATAATCACTGTAACCGGACAATTCCCATGCCACTCAAACTGGTAAGACTCCCCGGAAGCCTGTCCGATAAACGTTTTCCACGAAATATCAGCCGTCACCTGCGGATCACAATGTCCATTTCCAACCCAGCATACAACAGCGTCCGGATCAACAGAGATCGTATCCTGAGACATCACATTGCTTAAAACGATCGGGTTGCCGTCACAAAGCACAGCAACATATGCATCTTTTCCACGTGCAATCAGAGTGGAAGTTGCAAGACCTTTCTGGGAAAGCACACCGACACCGATAAAACGGACACTGTAATCACAATCCTGGGAGAAAGCGAGAATATTTTCGGATTCCACTGAGATAGTTTCCCCCTGCTCTAAGTGATAGACCACAACATGCTGACCATAATTTGCGTAATATGTAACAGAATCACCATTTAAAGTTACCTTCATAAGTGGGAGATTTTCTCCGGTCACTCTTCGTGCAAGCTGACCAAGCAGAGCCTGCCCGATATTATTCTGCGGTCCAAGCAAGACTTTTTCAAATTTGTAATTCTTTCCACCGGCATTTTCTCCGGAACCTCCACCAGAACTTCCGCCAGAACCTCCACTTGAACCGCCTCCGGATATTCCACCGGAACCTCCACTTGAACTGCCTCCGGAACTTCCACCAGAACCGCCCCCGGTCTGGGAATGATCCGCCGTTACACGAACCTGACAATCTGCCTTACTTCCTGTATAGTTGCCATTCCCATTATAACATGCGGTGAACGTATATGTTTTCGTTTCATTCGGAAGCGTTGCTATCCAGTGATCCGTTCCCTTTTCTTCTAATGTGATCCCGGAAACATCACAGGTTACTTTTATCCCGGCATCTTCCGGAATCCCCTGTCTGCAAAGCTGTAATTCTACTGTCCCCGCACCTTTGACCGTATCGGTTTTTGCAGTCAGCTGCATACTGGTGGAAGCCTTTTCGATTTCCAGGACAGCCTCCCCGTATGTTGGAATAAAAGATGCCTTTTCCGCTTTAAAATAAATCTTATACTGGCCTGCTTCTGTGTAAAACGGCATCTCCGTTTGTGTATACGATCCGTTTTCTGTCAAACTGTAACTGATTTGTACACCATCTTCCTGTTTGATATCAAATGTATGGGGTTTTCCATCATAAGTTACGCGGACAGGTACGGTTTGTATTTCCGGCATCTCACTGTTTTTCCGGTAATAATAAGTGATCTCCTGGCGATCCTCTGTGATGTTTATTTCTCCCTGATTTGCACTGTTTCCTACACATGTATATCCATATAAATCCGGACTTCTTAACGTATACGCAGAATTCTTTGGTACATATACAGTCGCGGGTGCCGTATCAGGCACTGTTGTTTCGGTTCCGTCTTCGTTTTGCAGCATATAACGAATCGTTACGGTACTCCACGCCTGTCCTGCCGTCTGATTGTCAGCCAGAATTTTCCCAGTGTCCTCATCTATGATCTTTCCTTCCAGTCTGTCCCCGGAAACCAGACCAGTTACCGCAGGAAGTGTGACAGAAAGGGACTCTCTGGCAGCATCCGGATCATACCAGTTACTGAGTGGCGGAACGGTATATGTTTCTTCTTTTTCATATTTGACTGTATGGTCTGCTCCAATAATGCGGAAAGTAATCTTCAAATGCTGTTTGGCATCCACCATATTTTGTACGACTGTACGGAATTCCAGATCCTTTCCATTTGCTTTTGTGATATTTGTCTCATCGATCCGGTATTGGTCACTATCCCTGTCAAGTGTTCCTGTCCTGCTATGCGGAATTGTAATTTCAGGATCGCACACATAAACAGATGCCTGCCTGCTGACATAATCACGGTTATTTAATCTCCGCGCCAGTTCCATTTTGCACACTTCACAGAAAGGATTCCCAAGATCCCGCATCATGCAGACGCGGCTCGGCGCAAATACCGTTTCTGTTCCTGCTGCCGTTATTCCGATTCCACGGAACCCAAGCATCTTATGCCATTTAATCTTATCCGGATCCGAGGTGTCGGAAATATTTTCTCCCTGCATCTTTTTATCATATTCATCGCCTAATCTTCCGATGCTGTGGGAAATTTCATGGGTCATGACATCCCCCTGCTCATTCTCACCCGAATTTGCCGAAAAAGAAAAGAGTGCATTGGAAGAAGAACCAATATTCGCAGTCGTATTACAAATGATATGGATGGTTCCAACGGCTGCACCGGTATCCAGATATCTGCTCTCCAGCTCTGCCCTCAGTGCCCTGGCTTTATCTTCCCCGTCCTTTGCAAAATAGCAAGATTTTCCGAATGCCTGCACATGAAAATATGTGTCCGGGTTCGACTCCCCATACATCACGCCCACACCAGTTTCACTGGATACCGTCTGTACTGCATAAATATTGATCCTGTCGGAATACTCTTTATAAGGAGACCACTTTAGCAGCCCCTGTGCTTTTGCCGTTGCATCCTTCAAAAATTGTTCCTGTTGTTCCCGGGTATAGCCCTCACCCATGATAACAATCACAAAATTTTCCTTATCATCACCTGTCTTGTGAATGGCATAAACGGAAGCTGCCGTTGTCTGGTCTGCCGCTGTCTGGTCTGCCATCACAGGATATGGAAACACCAGGGAAAGCAATAATATCAGGCTAAGTACGATTGCCCCAAACCGTTTTCCATCCTTCTTTTTTACATTCGTCATATCATCCTCCGTACTTTACATTACCAGAAATATTGGTGCTTTCCCTCTTCTTCCCACAGACAAACTCCCGGGAAACCATCTGCCGTAAGGCTTCTTAAAGCACGATTACCGCAGCATCAAACCCCTCTACATTTCCATCAAAGGTGTTTTCGGTAAGCAGATTGTACTTCTGCGTGTACTCATTAAATTTTTTTGCACTGCTGCTGCAGTTAAAAATCATGGCAATGGTCTCTTCGCCATTTTTTCTGATCAGGACAATTGTCCCTTCCTCATCTTCTGTGACGATCCCAGCCAGTTCGCCTTCTACAATGCATGCATGGCTTTTCCGGACCTGAATCAGCCGCTTGTACCATTCATACATCTCTTTGTCCTGGTATTCTTCATCCCAATACATGCCCCGTCTGCAGTCCGGATCGTTTGCTCCCGGCATCGCATACTCATCTCCATAATAAATCATCGGCATTCCCGGCAGTAACAACTGAAAAGCGGCTGCCAGATGCTGCTTTTTCTTATTGTCGTTACACAGATGTAAAAATCTTGCGGTATCATGGCTGTCAATCAGATTCCACATAAGGGGATAGCAGTTTTTGTTTAAGCGACCCTTCAAATATCCAAGATTTTGTACGAACTGGCTGACCGTAATCTTTTCGTCTGCAAGCAGATCGATCAGGTTCAGGTAAAATGGATAATTCATGACCGTATCCCATTCATCCCCCTCCAGGAAATCTCCTGCATAATGCCAGATTTCCCCAATGATCAGCATATCTTTCTTCACTGCCTTTACTGCCTTTCTGAAATTCTTCCAGAAGAAATGGCTGATTTCGTCTCCTACATCCAGTCTCCATCCGTCAATATCACATTCCTTAATCCAGTAGCATGCAACATCCGTAATGTATTTTTCAACTTCAGGATTTTTCAGGTTTAACTTTGGCATTCCGCCATAATAACCAAAACATTTGAAGTTTGGGATCTCTCCCCATTCGCTTTTAAGTGGGAATCCATCAATAAAATACCAGTCCCGGTATTTGGATTTTTCACCATTTTCCAGGATATCCGCAAACGCAAAAAATTCTCTTCCCGTATGATTGTATACCGCATCCAGGACTACCTTCATACCACGCTCATGCGCTTTTTGTACCAGCTCTTTGAGATCCTCTGTTGTTCCAAAGGACGGGTCTATCTGGTAGTAATCCGTGGTATCATACTTATGGCACGAATTTGATTGAAAGATAGGTGTCATATACAGCACATCGATTCCCAGATTCTGAATATCATCCATATGTTCGATGATTCCCCTGAGATTTCCATGCAGATCATCCATAGGCGTAATCGGTGCTTTATACCACAGTTCTTTGTCTACCGGCTCCGTTGCTGCAAAACGGGATGGGAAAATCTGATACACGACCTTGTTTGCTGCCCACTCCGGCACCTCAAACATCTCTTCCTCCCGGAGGTTCTGCGGACAGTCAAACATTCTGTCCCTGTTTGTAATGCATTCCTTATCAAACTCATAATTTCCATAATATACCTTTTCTCCCTGCGTGTCCGTAAATTCGAAAAAGTAACGCAGACAGATCAAATGCATCTTTATCTGTGCTTCATAATAATCATGAAACTGTGAGACAGCAACCTTCTTCATCGGAACTGTCTTTCTGGTATCCTTACGCTCCATAGGTATATACTTGTCCTCATAGTGAAGGATTACCTCCTTCATATCATCCTTTTTTACCTGCACGCGTATCACAAATAAATCCTTATCAACTGCATAGCTAAACCTTTTATCCATATCATGAAAAATTGCTGAATATTCCATAAAATTTCCCCTTTACACTTGTTGTTTTCCTGTATTTTAACTTACTTTTTTCAACAATTCTAGCACTATATCCACGATATTTTTAACTTTTTCTACTTTTATGCTTTTTTGCGATGATATTACTATTCATATAATTTAAAATGTGCGTTATCAGTTTAAAACCAATAACGCACATTTTCTCATTGCATCCTTTTCCCGCATTTATATATGTCACAAGTCAAATTATAGTTCCTACCTGCGACAACTTTATATGTAAATTCAACATCAATAATTTTTTGCACCGTTTTTAATTTTTATTTTCTGCAACTTTAAATTTCTGGATCATTTCACGCAGATTTTCTGCTTCACTGCTCATCTCCTGACCGGCTGCTGCACATTCTTCAGATGTTGCCGAATTCGTCTGTACGACATCATTGATCTGTTCAATTCCATCATTAATCTGTTGGATTTCTGTTGTCTGTGTCTCTAACGTTTCTGCAATATTTGTGACTTCTTTTGTAATGATCTGGGAATTCTCAGCGACCTCCTGCAATTGTGATGCCGTCTGCCCTGCAATCACCATACCTTTTTCCACGGCTTTCACAGAGGTTTCAATCAATGTTGCGGATTCCTTTGCTGCCTGGGCACTCTGGTCTGCCAGCACATTTACCTGATTCGCTACCACTGCAAATCCCTTTCCTGCCTCCCCTGCTCTTGCAGCCTCAATGGAAGCATTCAATGCAAGCAGATTCGTCTGGGACGCAATTTCATTGATTGTTGCAATGATCTTGTCAATCTCTTTTGATGCCCCGTTGATCTCATTCATGGAATCAACCATATCCCTCATTTTACCATTGCTTTCCAGAATGGCATTTCCAAGTTCGTCTACTCTTCCACTGATTTCTTTTGCGGATTGTGAATTTTTTCCTACCTGTTCAGAAACACCTGCGACTGTTGCGGTCAGTTCTTCTACAACTGCTGCCTGATTTGTTGCTCCATCCGCAAGGTCATTGGAACTTGATGCTACCTGATCTGCGGCACCCGAAACTTCATCTGAAACATGTTGGATTCCCTTTATTGTCTCTGCCATGCTTTCTTCAAACAACATAAAGGAGTTTAGAATTCCAACGAAATCCCCTTTCCACTCTACTTCCGGCTGCACATCAAAATTTCCTTCTGCAAACATCTTCATTGAACGTCCAATATCATCTACATAGCTTCCCAGAATGCGGATGGATTTGCGCATATTGTGTGCCAGTATTCCAATCTCATCATCTGAATGGTAGTCCAGCGTGCTGTGCAGGTTTCCATCTGTTAATTCCTGTGCAACGGCTTCCACTTCACGTAATGGTACTAAAATTGACTCAAGTACTTTTTTGCCTGTTTTTATTGCCAGTTTCCATGCCAAAACCAGACAAATAATAATACACACAATTCCTGCCACTGCAGAAATAACCGTAATTCTGACTGCCTGGCTGCTTACCTCATCGGTCATTTCATCTAATCTTGTTGCAATTTTTACGGCTTTATTTAATGCCGGGGTACAATCATTCAGAATTGAATCAACTGCCTTATCCTTGTCACCGCTTTTGATTTCTTTCATGATGGAATAACCAATGTTTCCCCAGTCTGTAAGGGCAGATGCGTATTCTTCACAATCCGCATCCGGAATAACTCCGGAGTTCTTTAAATTTTTCAGTTGGGTATTAACTTCTGCAAGCAGTCTTTCTACCGTCTGCTCATAACCGTCATAAGAGGATGTATCATTATTTAATGCCATTTCCCTGATATTTCTCGCTGATGAGTTAACATTTATCCTGCAGATTTTCACCGCCCGGTCTGCAACAGTAACATTTTGTACATAATGCATCGTATTGGCAAATAGCATACCTATAACCACAATAGAAAACAGACCTGAGACTAACATCATAATAATGACTTTTCTGTAGCCATAGTTTATCCTTTCCTTCAGATGTAAATTTTCCAAGTTCTTTTTCATCATATTTTTCTTTGACGGCATAGTTTGCTATTTCCTTTCTCTTTTGTTCGATTCTGATATATCAAATTTTTTTCTCAAAGTCAATAAATTTCGGGAACAATTTTATTATTCTATTTTTCACACAAAATGTTGTACCCATCCACCCCGAAAAATACAGCACTTTTACCAATTTTTTCTACAGTTACCTCTCCGATCGAACGTGATGTAATCTGGAATGTCGTGCCGGTGGTTCCCTCGTAAGAGTCATACTAGTACATAACTGAAAATACTATTGTCTGAAACACCCTCTGTTTTCATATATGGCATCAGGTTCTTCCAAAACATTCTCTAATTGTCTTTGAAATATCTGAATCAATAAAATCTTTATGTGCCATGTCATCAAGGATATCACATGTTTTTTCATGGGACAATCCCTTTTTATAAGGTCTGTCTTCCGTAAGAGCCTGATAAATATCAACACATGCCATCATACGTTCCTGCTCATTTAATTCATCAGCGGTTTTTCCAAAAGGATACCCTTTTCCATTTAATTTTTCATGATGGAAAGCCGCCCAATCTCGTATTTCTTCAAAATCATTAACCTCCGATAATATAAGGTATGTATAACCAGCATGATTTTTCATTGTAGAAAATTCATCATCCGTAAGCTTATCCGGTTTTTCCAGAATTTCATTGCCTACCGCCATTTTTCCTATATCATGCAGTGCACCAGCCAAATACATTTTCTGTACCGTGATTGAATCATATCCCATATATTTGGCAAGCAGGGAGGCTTTTTCAGCTACTCCTATAGAATGCCTGCTTGTAAAAGAAGATTTATAATCTACAATCTTTGCAAAGAAATCCGCAACATTTTTACACATTTCCCAATCAAAAACCATTTTTTCTCTTGGAATAATTTCCCATAGCTTCGTTTCAAAAGAATCATCACTTAAACACATAAAGGATTCTTTTGTGAATACATGAAGAAAAGCATTAACACATTCTGAATCAAATAGACTATCCTTTTTTTGGGAAAGATACTGACATATAAAATCCCATCTATTATCATCAGATTTAATACTATTTCCTATGATATCAACGGTATCTGCAAGATGAATAATTCTTGCAGGCAATGGGGTTTCATTCCACTTTTTTTGAAAAGGACCAGTTCCATCGGCATGTTCATGATGATACAAAATCACATTTGAGACATCTGTTTTAAAAGGAAGTTTCGTAATATTTTTTTCACCATAAATACAATGAAGATTCGTTTTTCTTACGGACAAATCTTTTTTAATGTCAATAACATAATTCCTTTCCAGCTCTTCCGTAATATATTGTGTCAAAGCATTATCATGCAGTAAGGCACACATAGCTAAATCTTGTAACGCATCACCTTGAATTGCCAGATATTCAGCCATGCATACACTTATATAAGCCACTCTTTTTCCATGCTTGTTTTTGATTTTTACCAACTCTGCTTCTATACAGTCCAAAGCATAGGAACAGGCTCCTGCAAGTCCGACAATATCTATTCTTAGTTCTTCTTTCATTGGTATAATCCTATCATAATACATTTATGCTTCTGAGAACTGGTCTTTTCCTACAAAGCATAACGGACATTCAAAATCTTCTGGAATATCCTCCCACTTTGTACCAGGTGCAATACCACCTTCTGGATAGCCCTTCTCCTCATCGTATTCCCATCCGCAAACATCACATACGTATTTCATTCGTTGTTCCTCCTTGTAAATATATTAATACACAGCCTATATTACTGTTATATTTGTGTTGTTCTTTAACCTTAATATGTATAAATGCTTTTAGCATTTCCATAATCCATGCAGGTTACAATATGCATATACTTCTTCTACCTGTTCACCATCGCAAAGACAAAAATCTGCTACCGGCTCCTGCCCTGGATTTAACTGTTTTCTGTATATTCCCTGGTTTGTATTTAATGTAATCCACTCAATGAAATGCTCTTCAAGCATTGGATGTTTTGTCTCTCCGACCACGACATGAACATGACTGCCTTCTACCGTATATACAGGTACATGCTTCTCAACAGCAGCATCTGTCACTCCGGCTTTTAATTCCTGCATAGGTTCTCCGCAACAAATTACAGGTACACCCTTATCCTTTACCTTTTCAACAATGTTTCCACAATGCTTACAAATACAGTACCTTACTTCCATGCCTTTTTCTCCGTCCATGTGTAAAATTTATAATTCAATTGTCTCCATAATCTTTTTCAATGAATCTGCAGATTCCTTAAGCTTTAACGCTTCCTCGCCACTTAAATTAATAGGTATATCAGACTCAATACCATCTGCACCTACAATAGCTGGCATACTTAACGATACTCCGTCAATATCATATACTCCATGAATCATGTGTGATACAGGAAGTATTGATTTTTCATCTCTCATAATCACTTCGCAGATTCTTTTTACAGACATTGCAATTCCATAATATGTAGCGTGCTTTTTGTTTATAATCTCATAAGCACTGTTCTTGACTGCTGTAGCTATTTCTGCCGTGTTTTCCTTGTGCTTGTAATGTCCACGCATTTCACACATTTCACTTAATGGAACACCAGATACATTGGCTGATGACCATGCTACAACTTCGCTGTCTCCATGCTCACCTACTATAAATGCATGAACACTCCTGCTGTCCACAGATAAATGCTCACCAAGCTTATATCTTAATCTGGCACTATCTAACACAGTACCCGATCCAATAACCCTGTTTTCTGGAAGTCCTGATAACTTTATGGCTACCTGAGTCAGGATATCTACCGGATTCGCAACTACAAGCATGATACCTGCAAAATTTCTCTTTGCTATTTCAGGAATGATTGACTTAAATATTGCTACATTTTTATTTACGAGATCAAGCCTTGTCTCTCCCGGTTTCTGTCCCGCTCCGGCAGATATGACAACAATTGCAGCATCAGCCACATCATCATAATCTCCGGCATATATTTTCATCGGACTCGCAAATGGAATACCATGACTGATATCCATCGCTTCTCCTTCTGCCTTGTTCTTATCTGCATCGATAAGGACAATCTCTGTAAACACTGTCTCTTATACACATCTGACGCTGCCGACGAAGGCTTAGG
>ENA-OYZC01000636-OYZC01000636.1-human-gut-metagenome-genome-assembly--contig:-NODE-636-length-9826-cov-3.994883_pt1 | contig 9826 bp, 10 predicted proteins | sample MGYA00243289_ERZ653473 | MGnify/ENA primary metagenome ERZ653473 (study PRJEB26926, sample SAMN06164904) | human gut metagenome | biome: ENVO:00009003; feature: ENVO:2100002; material: ENVO:00002003... | reverse complement strand
CCCTACGGCGATTCGTGGTTCATGCCCTCGACGGAAAACTATGCCGTGCGGCTGATTACCGACGCCGGAGGCGACTACATCTACAAGAAGAACACGGGCAACTCTTCGACGCCTATCGACTTGGAGGAGGCATACCTGCTCGCTTCGGAGGCCGATATGTGGCTGAACGTCGGCATGGCGAACACACTCGACGAACTGAAAGCCGCCTGCCCGAAGTTCGCCGATACCCGCTGCGTCCGAAACGGCTATGTCTATAACAACAACGCCCGCACCAATGCTGCTGGCGGCAACGACTACTATGAGTCGGCAGTCGTAAATCCCGACCTCGTGTTGCGAGACCTCGTGAAGATATTCCACCCCGAACTGGTCGAGGAAGATTTCGTCTATTACAAGCAACTAAAATAGATGCGCTCCCGTTCCGCCATATTGTTTGCCATGCTGGCCGCCCTCACCCTTTTCCTGTTTCTGCTGGATTTGGCGGTGGGGGCAGTCGCCGTACCGCTCGGCGATGTATGGGCGGCTTTGACGGGCGGCGACTGCCCGCGGGCGACGGCGAAAATTATACTGAATATCCGACTGATTAAGGCGGTGGTCGCGTTGCTGGCCGGAGCCGCCCTGTCGGTCAGCGGTCTTCAGATGCAGACCCTCTTCCGCAATCCCCTTGCCGGGCCTTACGTGCTCGGCATCAGTTCGGGCGCGAGCCTCGGCGTGGCACTCGTCGTGCTTGCAGGCTTCGGTTCGTCGATAGGCATTGCCGGGGCGGCTTGGCTCGGAGCGGCGCTCGTGCTGGTCGTCATCGCCGCCGTCGGCCACCGCATCAAGGACATCATGGTGATTCTGATTCTCGGCATGATGTTCTCGTCGGGAGTCGGCGCGATTGTACAGATATTGCAATATCTCAGCAAGGAAGAATCCCTGAAAGCCTTTGTCATTTGGACGATGGGGTCGCTCGGCGACGTGACCTTCGACCAGCTTGCGATGCTCATCCCGTCGATTATCGCCGGACTGTTGTTGGCAGTGGTGACGATCAAGCCACTCAACTTACTGCTGTTCGGCGAGGAATATGCCGTGACGATGGGGCTGAACATCCGACGCTCGCGAGGGTTGCTGTTTCTCTCCACGACGCTGCTGGCCGGCACAGTGACCGCCTTCTGCGGTCCGATAGGCTTCATCGGTCTGGCCATGCCCCACGTCACGAGAATGCTGTTCCGCAACAGCGACCATCGGGTACTCGTACCGGGAACCGTTCTTTCGGGTGCGGCGGTGCTGCTTCTTTGCGACCTCGTTTCTAAAATGTTCACCCTGCCGATCAACGCCATCACCGCATTGCTGGGAATCCCCATCGTGGTGTGGGTGGTCTTGCGCAATAAATCCGTCACGGCATGATAGAGTTACACGATTTTTCCATAGGCTACGGAGAGCACACCTTGCTCTGCGAGGTGGAAACCACCATAGAAAAGGGCAGGCTGACTGCCCTTATCGGGCGCAACGGCACGGGCAAATCGACACTGCTTCGAGCCATCGCCGGACTGAACCGCCGTTATACCGGCCGAATCCTGCTCGACGGGCATAACGCCGCCGATATGCGAGCAGCAGAAATGGCCAGAACGCTGGCATTCGTCACGACCGAGCGCACACGCATCGCCAATCTCAAATGCAAGGATGTCGTGGCTATCGGCCGCGCACCCTATACCAACTGGATCGGAAAGATGCAGGAAGCCGACAAGGAGATTGTCATGCGGTCGCTCGCCTCGGTGGGCATGGAGGCTTATGCGGAGCGTACGATGGACAAGATGTCGGACGGCGAATGCCAGCGCATCATGATCGCACGGGCGTTGGCGCAGGATACGCCGATTATCCTGCTCGACGAACCCACCTCGTTTCTCGATATGCCCAACCGCTACGAATTGTGTACACTGCTGGCACGGCTGGCGCATGAAGAAAACAAGTGCATCCTTTTTTCCACGCACGAGCTGGATATCGCCCTCTCGCTTGCCGATGCGATAGCCCTTATCGACCCACCCCGTCTGTCGTGCCTGCCGACCGAAGAGATGCGTCGGAGCGGTTGTATCGAACGGTTGTTCCGAAATAATAGCGTGGCGTTCGATACTGCGACAGGATTCATTAAAGTGGGACAATGACTAAGGAATATATCATAGAGAATTTCACAGCAAATATCAGCGTGGACGAATATATTTCACGCTTCCGGGACGAAAAACGTTTTGTCGAATTTTGCAAACAATGCCCCAACTACGGCAATAGTTGGGGATGCCCTCCGTTTGATTTCGATACCGGAGAATTTCTGCGCCAATATGAATATGCCCACCTGATGGCCACGAAAATAATTCCGGTCGAGAAAAATATTCCGATAGACAGAACGCAGGAATTGATTAAACCGGAACGGCTCAGGATAGAAAGGGAATTGCTGGAAATGGAGCACAGATACGGAGGTCGGGCATTCGCCTATGTAGGAAAATGCCTATACTGTCCCGATTCCGAATGCGCCCGCAAATGCAACCGTCCTTGCCTGCATCCGGACAAAGTACGTCCCTCGCTTGAAGCATTCGGGTTCGATATGACACGAACACTCTCGGAACTTTTCGGGATAGAACTGCTTTGGGGAAAGAATGGTATTCTACCGGAATATCTTGTGATTGTAAGCGGATTATTTCATAACTCGACAGAAAATATTATCAGCGAAGCGTAATCAGGATTCAGGAAACCTATAATCTTATTACCCTCATTGATAACAAAAGTCCCTGCAATCCGAATTATAGATTGAGGGACTCGATGAAAGTGAATGTAAAAACTAAAAGAACAACTCTACTTTCGTATGCCTGTTGACTTCGACCGGTACATGGTCGGCTATGCCGCCTCTGCTTACCTTGACGATGCGTTCGATCGGTATGCCACGCTTTTTCAATTCTGCAACGATATAATCCGCTCTCGATGTACTTAATGAACCATTAAGCACAGGAGTTCCAGTCGAACTGTCGGCCGCACCGGTTACTCTCAAGGATAATCCGTATTTCTTGGCCACGCGAGCCAGTTCATCAAGGTTAAGCATTTGGGAAGCATCCGTCAGGTGCGCCGTATTGAGGTTAAAAAAGAAATAGACAGGCGACCCGATGCAATTTCCGGCTTGTATGAGTTCCGTCCTTTCAGAGACGATTATGCCCGGTTTCTCGGCATCATCTCCGTTGTTGCCATATCCAATACTTGCAGAATCAAGCGGCGAGATTCCATCCCAGTGCCGGTTTCTTAATCTTGCCCGGAGTGAGTTCAGCCCACTATAATTATTCATGGGATAACCTTGGCGGCTGTCGGTCTCATCGTCATCAACGAGATGGCCATACTTGTCAAGCAAACCTTCTATTTCCAGAATTTTCTTCAATTCTGCGAGCGCCCGTCGGTTGTGGTCGTGCCAGTCTTTATAACGCTTGTTTTCTCCGGATAAGATATTGGCATGATCCACGAGCCACTCATTCTGACGAATGTAAGATGTCGCATCAACCGCGCGTTTCCAACCGACCTTTCCGAGATGAAACGTGAAACCGGCGGTCAGCGATACCATGTGGTCGCCGAGGCGGTTCGGGCGTCCGTAACCATCGAAGTCCTGAAAGGTGGTCGTGCCGGAGAGTTCCAACATGGCACTTACTCGTTTGGAAATCCGATATTCTCCCTGTACGCCATACGAAACAGCAAAAGGGTTATTCCCGTTAGAGGCGTTGTGCAACAGGCCGACACCTGCAAAGGGAGCAAGATTCCAGCGTACCTGTTCTTGCCGGGCATATCTGCAGCCAAGGACATTCCACAGCAGATCCGCATGGATATGGTGGTAGTCCTGATTGGACAATGTTCCATCTTTGAACTGCACACCGCTGTAATTGATACGTGCGCCGACGGACGGAGTGAACCATTTTCCGACTGCGAAACTGTACGAGGGTTTCAAGCGTCCGAAGAGGTCTTCGCAGCCGAGAGGTGTGCCGAGAAAGGCGGACGTACCCCCGGCAATACTGACAAACCAGTTGCCAGTCAGGGATGCCGGAAGTACCACTCCGTCAAGATAGACGGGCTGTATCGGTTGCAGTTCCTCCGAGACATTATAGTACGGTGTATGTTGTACAGTATCCACCTGTACGGGTTGTATACTTGCCTGTGCCTGCAACGTGCAAAGCACGGCCAATATAATAAAGATTTGTTTCGTCATATTCCAATGATATAATTCGTTATACTTTTGATTTGTAGTAAGGCGTATGCCACTTACCGTTTGGGTTTCTTGCCAATGGCCGGACGCATCATGCGGCTCGCCATCCTCATGCAGCGGAGTGCCCATGCACGGTTGTCCTCGTCCTTGTCGCGCCCCCATTTCAGGTCGCTGCCGCCACCTCCGCCGCCACGAGTTTCGGCAAAAGTGGTGGCATCATCGACCATACCGAGAAACAGCATCGTCGCGCAGTGCATCACGTCTGTACCTTGTTCCGCTATGGACTGGACGAGCGAGCCGTCGAACAGTTGCCGTTCCGCCACGTCCATCTGTGCCGATACGTTCCTATACTCGCCGACCACATTTTCCAGCAGGACATCCTTGAGCAACGTGTCCACTTTGGAATGTATATCATGGGAGTATTTGTAGGCTTCCTCCTTGAGTTCCCCGGTACGTTCCTCAATGGCATCCATGTTCTCTTTCAGCTCGGCAAGCTGCCGGTCAGCCGTCTGTAACTTCTCCTGCTTGTCTGCCAGTTGCCTGTTGATTCCGGCCAGTTCTTTTTCCAGACTTTTCACTTGTGCGGCTAATTGTTCCGCATCGCCCTTGTTCGCTTTCAAATCCTGTTCGGCTGCCGATAGCAGAGCCTCTTTTTCGGCTTTCGACTTCTCAAGGTTATCGACCATTGTCGTAAGCCCCTTGACCCTGCGCTCTGCCAGACGGATGTCCGATTGGAGGTCAGCCAAAACTTTTTGATGACGGCTGATATTTTCCTCGATGGTCGTACATTCTTCCGACAACATACGGCGGTATTCTTCGGTCGTCCTGTGCCGTGCTCCTGTTTCGGATATGCTTGTTCCCCTCGACATTCCCCACCTTGTATTGACTTCGGCGAAAAAGTCGGTATGAAGCTGTTTCATCCTTGCGCTGTATTCAAACTTGTCCTTTCCGGCGAATATTTCCTTGTACGCAAAGCGGCCGTCTTTGATTGGCAACAAAGTACAATGCACATGAGGGTTCAATTCGTCAAGGTGTACGATGAATGCGGCGATGTTCTGCTCGCCATATTTGCCACTCACGAATGAATAGACGTCTTTCGCCCAGCGTTCAATATCGCTCATTCTTTTGATACGGGTATTGTTCGCACCTTCATCAAAATCCACGTTCTGCGTGCCGAACGCGAGTTCGTGCATCCGCTTACGGGAACCGCCGAAAATGAAGTTCACCACCGTGCGGTACTTCGGTTCTGCCAGTCCTTCGTTGGGGTCTTTGATTCCACGCCTCTCCAATATGTCCGCCATCCGTTCGGGAATGCTGCGGCTTGTATCAATGGGGCGCACCTTGCCTCCGGGCGCAATCTCGAAGTTCAGGTGTTTGCGTGTGGGATCGTAATTCCCCTTATCCATAGCATACTTTTCCGCCTTTTCACTGCGATTGCGCAAATGTTCGTTGCTTTGCGCGGTGGTAATACCTTTCGACACCCGAATATCAAGTACCTGTTTTTGATCTGCCATACTCTTTTCGTGTTGTTTGGACAATCCGTCCTGTCCCAGCTTGCTGCTTGCCCGGACAGCCTCCCGACGGTCGATAGACGGTCGGGGTATTAGGCTCCCCCTTCCCTTTGTTTCGTGGCAGACGGGCAAGCCCGTGTGCCTCCTATAACCGGCAGGATAACCGTTAAGGGATGGAGGTGGATTGTTCGCGTTATACAATCTGTTTTCGACTCCCGGTTCAATCCACCATCGCCTGTGCCTTTGCCAGAAGCGATAAAAAAGGTTTGCGAAGCGATTTGAGGCGTTCTTGGTCTTCGTCCATGTCGAAGTCCGTCACTGATGCCTCGGTGTCGAGAATCAGCCCGGCGAGGTCTTTGGCGGACTCGATGAAAGCAGCCCATTCTTCACCGAGGTCAAACCGGAAGAAATCCACAAGCGGCGAACTGTCATCGAATCTCGACTTGTGCAGGATTTTTTGCAGGGCGGCGTGGGCGATGCAGCACAAGGCTGTTTCACGATGTTCCGTGACCAAAGTGCCGGAATGTGCGGAGGTCGTGTTGGAATGGGTGTCCAAACAGAGTCCGGTGTCACGGTCGGCAATTTCAGTCTTTGCCAGACTTACGAGTTGTCCACATATTACGCCAGTTTCGGCAGCGGTCGTTTTGCCGATTACCCAATCGGACAATACCTCACGGAGCTGTCTGGCAAAGTCCGGCTGCTCCTGTGCATTGCGGGGCTGTGCTGCCTGACCGGATTGTACGGTCATGGTAATGACCACGCTTTTGGGAAGCTGGATACGGGTCAGCAAGCCGAATGCCTCCATTGCACTCAAAAAAGAACGGACGGTAGCCCTGTGCCAATGCCACTCCGATGCGAGGTCGGAAACGGTCAGGTGGCACTGGTTGGGTTGCAGCACGTAGGCCTTCTTTCTTAAAAACGGAGAAACGAAACCTGCCAGTGATTTGTCCAACAGGTCACAGTACGCTTCGGTGCGTGTCTTGCGATCGTCCCCCTTTTCCTTGAGGTAGTCGAATACCTCCCTGTCTGCCAATATGGAAACAGGTATCTTTTGGTTATTTTTCATTTTCATTCGGTTTTAATGATTCATATTGTGCGGATATATCAGTGTTGCCGCTGTCCGCTTCATGCGGCAGATTTGCGTGATGATTCTCGTGATAGGATTCTGACAACATTCCGGGATGCTTTGCCCATCCGGAAAGTGTGTCCGTATCCTTGCATTCGGACATGACCCGAACGGAGGGATAGAACAGGGCTGCCAGAAGAAGATAGGCAATGGTTATCGCCAAGGTGTACAGATGCGGCACAAAGCCGATGACCAGTGCGCCCGATGCGAGTGTGACAAATGCACGGGGGCGGTCAAGCAACCTGCGTAACCAGTTGTCCGTCCGTCGGAACGAAAACATTGCGGCACAGACACCGGTAGAGAGTAGGATTCCAAACTCACCCATATGTCCACAGGCATATACATAATGGAAAAGAAGCAGGCATATCAGCCATACTTGCACATACAGTTTACGGGCGTTGCCGCTTCGTGCCATTGCCACGTAAAAGGTTGCCATGAACCGCTTGTTGTTCTTGTACAATAATATTGATACCCCGAAAGGTATCGCGCAGAAAATGAGTAGCAGGATATTCAGTAACATAAGTAATAGGGCTTTTCGGGTATAGGAGTGGGACGCACAATGAGTTCCAACTGGACAACGCCGTATGTCGCCAGCCGGATAAGGGTTTCGGCATCCTTGGGCGAAAAGTACATGGCCGCTTTCTTGATGCGCTGCTTGAATGTAATGTCTTGCTTTCGGTAGATGGCCAAAGCCTTGTCCAGTTCGTGTTCGGGAATAGTCCATGTCGTACCCTCGGCGTGTATGCCGTTCGTCTTGAAGGCACGCAGTACCAATGTACGGGAAACGAGGTAGTCGGTGCGGTCGGTTCTTGAGATGATATGCTCCTTGTAGAGATTGTCATCGGCAACCTCTATCCACGTCCGGTAGGCATTGATGCAATAGACCATCTGTCGGTATAAGGTGTTTCTCATATAAAATTCATCAGCACGTCGGACTTGTCTTTCTTGTATTTCAGGAACCCGCTTTTGGAGTGTAGTTCCAAGTCGAGGCATAAGTCCCCGTACATCTGCTCCAAAGAATCATAGATGGTGACAAGGATGCTGTTTACATTGCCCTCCGTATCCGTCTTGGCGTTCATCTTGAACATCTGTCCGAAAGCGGGATTCGAGTATGCACAAGTGCTGTGACCGAATTTTTCCGTCCGCATCGGAATATGGTGGTAGAGCGTGATCAACTCCATGTCGTCCTCGAACATATCCATTACTTCGTCCAGTTCGTAAGGGGTGCGCAACGGAAACGTAAGCAGCACATAGTCGCCGTAGAACTGCGGTTCTTCCATCGTCGTCACATCGAGCAACTGCGGAAGTTGCAGGGGGACGAATGCCATGAAGTCATTATAAAAATGTCGTAACATATTCATATCTTTTTCTGTTGTTATATTTTACAGCGTGTGTATGAATGCCTCCATCAGCATTCCGGGCAGCTCGTCCAAGCGGTTGTCTCCGGGGTGCAGCATCCTGCCCAACTCCCTGAAAGCGTCGGGTGTCTGCGAGGCAAGCATATCGAGTTGCTCTCTTTCTTCGGCTGAAAGCAACGCCAGGCAGAAACCGTCCAACGACGAATAAGGCTGGAGAAGCATCCAGATGTAAGCTTGTGCCTGTGCCGGTGTCTTGACTTTTTTATTGCAGATGTCGTCGATACAGGTTCGGATATTCTGAATCAGCCTGCGGTTGGTGCGCATGGCCAGATAAATCATGGCATTGCGATAGGTGATGTCGTTCCGTTCGGCGGCAAGGAATATCTGTGCACAGCATCGTTCCGTGTCATGAGTGATGTCGGAAAGATTCTCGCCGTCGAAATCAGGCAGACGTGAAAGGAATGCCCGGTACACGGCATCCTCCTTTTCGATAAAGGTCGTCAGGTCTGCCATACAATGAATACCGTAATCAATCGTTTCAGCAAGGGTAGTTCGATAAGTGGCAAGAATGTGTTGTCGGTTTCTCTGACTGACGGGCCGGTTATCCAATGAGGCAAAGAACGGTCGGATTGTTTCAGCCGCACGATGCAACTCTTTGTCTTCAAGATGCGGTGAGATTTGTTCTTTTACCCACAGTATATCCTTATAAGTGCGTGTTTGAGACAGCACCATCCGTGAAAATTCCATGCGGATGGAATCATGTATCTGTTCACACTCTTCTCTTACAGTGGAATGAAGCCGGCCAAGCGTATCACATTCGAGATGCAGGAATACGGAATCCCTCAATGTTTGCCATTGCTTGAGGTGTCCGGCCAATTCTTTAATGGAGAGTTTTTTCTGCCTGCGTATGTCGGACAGGTATTCCCTGTATGTTCCGGCAGGGTCATTCTTGGCTTTCGCCAATCGTTTGCCATTGCCGTTGTCGCATGACGCGCATAGGAATATGGCAATCGAAACGGCAATTATTTTGGCAAAGATTATCGGCTGTTTTAAGTTCGATTTTAATGTTTTCATACTATATCATTTCGTACTATTTAGTGCAAAACTATATATTATTTTTGATACTTCGCATCCGAAAAACCGTATTTTGTGCATTTTTTAATATCGTACTTAATAGTATGATTATCAATGAAAACAAGTGAAAGGAAAAAGGACGAAAAAATAAATAGTTCGATTTTTATAATGGTTTGATTTGGCCACTCAAATAAAACTTGTATATTTGCACTTGTTATCATTTGTATTGGATATTGACATGGCAAAAGTTGGTTATATATTTAAGGCAAATTCGTATGATGAATATGATGCGGACAAGGAATGGATGTGCCAGTACGGTTGTGTACAAGTGATAGAGGAACTTGTCGAAAACGAGGCTCTGCGCCCCAGATGGAAACAGCTTGTAGCGAATCTCGAAAGAGGTGACGAGATTGTCGTGGCCAAATTCAGCAACGCTCTCCGTGGGTCGCGCGAATTGTCCGCGTTTATTGAGTTGTGCCGAATCAAAGTGGTGCGTATCACTGTCTCTTATACACATCTGACGCTGCCGACGAAGGCTTAGGTGTAGATC
>ENA-OYZC01000635-OYZC01000635.1-human-gut-metagenome-genome-assembly--contig:-NODE-635-length-9841-cov-3.702228_pt1 | contig 9841 bp, 8 predicted proteins | sample MGYA00243289_ERZ653473 | MGnify/ENA primary metagenome ERZ653473 (study PRJEB26926, sample SAMN06164904) | human gut metagenome | biome: ENVO:00009003; feature: ENVO:2100002; material: ENVO:00002003... | reverse complement strand
CGTGGGCTCGGAGATGTGTATAAGAGACAGGCCCCCCCACACTGCTGCCCAGCACCAGCGCCAGACAGACCACAAAGGGCACGCAGCTGCCGATATAGCCCCATGCGTACCCGCGGGAGGACACCATGTCCATCCGCTCCGGGGTGGTCACATCGCCCAGCATGGAGTCGTAGAACACCAGACTGCCGGAGTAGCCGATCTTGGCAATGATAAAAATGACCAGAAAGGCCAGCCAAGTGCCCGCCAGACCCATGGCGCAGCAGCCGATGACGCCCACAAAGAGGCAGAGCATGAAGATGGGCTTTTTAAAGCCCTTGGTGTCAGCCAGCGTGCCCAGAATGGGGCCCAGAATGGCGGTGACCACCGTAACGATGGAGCTTGCGTAGCCCCAGTAGGCCAGATAGTCCACCTTGCTCACGCCGCCGGCTTCGGCCAGCGCATTGAAGAAGATGGGCACCAGCGTGGCAATCATCAGCACAAAGGCCGAGTTGCCCACATCGTATAGGATCCATGCCCGCTCCAGCGGTGTCACCTTGAATTTTTCAGTTTTCATCGTATTTCCCTTGTCCTCTTTGCACCGCCGGGCGGCGCGTTTTTTAAAACTCCCCAAAGGTATGGTCGTAGGCGGCGTCCAGCGGCTCGTCCGTGTCCAGCTTTGCCACATACTCTAAGATCAGCCGCTCTGCCAGCGGCAGCGCCCTGGCGTACAGCGCATCCAGCTTGCGGTTGCTCTCGGTGCACTGCGGGTTCGGCTGCGGGTTTGCCACAAGGCCGTGCATCCCATCGTACTTGCCCAGCACCTTCATGCCGGTCAGCACCACCCAGCGCTTGACCGGGTTCGAAGCCTGCAGCACCTTATGCACCAGGATCATCCCCTTCAGGGATTCCAGTGCGGTCTGCTCCGAAATATCCTTGTAGAATGGCGCAATAACCCGGGCGTTCTCTGCGCTGGGGTGGATATGGCTGGCGGTAAAGAAGGTCAGCGGGTCATAGCCGTCCCGGCGCAGCAGCATATTGTCGAACTCGGTCTCGATCTCACAGTGAGTCACACCGCTCTCTCGGGTAAACTGTTCCACAAAGGGGTGGCAGGTGCTGTCCAGCGCAAAATGGCACACAAAGCCCAGCGCGTAGGCCAGCGCAGCCTCGCGGTCGGCTTCCTCGTGCACCACCCGCCGTGCCCGGTCAAAGAACGTTCTGCCCGGCTCGTCGTGCATGGCGTTGCCCAGCGCGGCGACCGGGGTGGACTTTTCCGCATGGTAATAGAACAGCACATCCGGCCCGTGCAGGCCGATATCGTACAGCTCCCGGTGCGCCTCCAGCTTTTCCCGCAGCGGCGCGGGCAGATGATCCAGCACATTTGCGCCAAAGCGGCGGTGTGCGTAGGTAGAGGGCATTTCTCATTCCTCCTTCTTGCAGTGCCAGCGCCCGCCGCTCTGTTCCGGCTGCACTGACCAAAAATTCTATCGTTTCCAGTATAGCAGAAAGTTTGCCGACCTTCTACCCTTTTGTGTCTGTTTTCTGTAAAAAGTTTTAATAATTTTGCTGTACCTCCCGCCAAATAAAAGAGGCTTCCGGAATGCCCGCAGACATTCCGGAAGCCTCTTTTCGATTATTTCAGGTTCACACGCTCTCATAGCCCTGCGGCATCTCGCTCTTGCGGTCGCGGGACATCAGGTTGCGCAGCGCATCGCTGGCGCTCATGCCCTCCTTGACGATGGCGTTCACCGTCTGGGCAATGGGCATTTCCACATGGTACTTCTCGGCCAGCTCCATGGCGGCGGGCAGGGCGTTGATGCCCTCCACCACCATGCCGACCTCCTTCACAGCCTGCTCCGGGCTTTCGCCCTTGCCGATCAGGATACCGGCGCGGTTGTTGCGACTGTGCATACTGGTGGCGGTGACGATCAGATCGCCGATACCGGCCAGACCCGCAAAGGTCTGGACATTGCAGCCCATGGCCACGCCCAGCCGGGCGATCTCGGCAATGCCGCGGGTGATCAGAGCGGCGCGGGCGTTATCGCCGTAGCCAAGGCCGGTGGAGATGCCGACACCCAGCGCGATGACGTTCTTCATAGCACCGCTCAGTTCCACGCCCTTGATATCAGTGTTGGTGTACACGCGCATACAGGTGTTGCTGAACACCTCCTGCACTACCTCGGCAGCCTCCAGATCCGGGCTGGCGGAAACGATGGTGGTGGGCAGATCCAGCGCCACCTCCTCGGCGTGGGTGGGGCCGCTGAGCGCCACCAGACGCACCGCCCGGGGGCCGTTCTCGTGGCTCAGCTCGTCGGCAAGGATCTCGGTCATGGTATATAAGGTATCGGGCTCAATGCCCTTTGCCACATCCACGATGATCTGGCCGGAGCGGATATAGGGCCGCGCCTTGGCCGCCGTGGCGCGCACGAACACCGACGGCACCGCAAACAGCAGCACGTCCTTGCCGGTGCACACTTCCTCTATGCTTTTGGTAAAACGCAGCTCCTGCGGGATGACCATTCCCGGCAGATTGGGGTGCACCCGGGTGGTGGAAAGGTTGTCCACCTCGGCCTCAATGGCCGACCACACCTGCACATCGTTGCCGCTGACGGTCAGCATCCGTGCCAGAGCCATGCCCCAGGTGCCTGCACCCAGAACACCAATACTAAACTTTTTCACGTTCGTATCCTCCGTGTCTGCACCGGGCAAGGGGCAAGCCCCTGCCGGTGGATTTGCGCCGCGCCGGGCCGTTGCCCCGCACCCGCGCACTGTTATGTTCATTGTACACGAAAGCGCCCACAGCGTCAAGCATCTGCCGCATTGCACAAATATTTAACAAGTTTATGCAATTTTTCGGGCACATCACACGTTTTGTGCAAACTGTTTGCGCTGCGGGGCATTTCATGCTATTATAGTATTCTGGTAGGTTTTGTAGGGATTTGTGATTCAGTCTCTTGACTTTGACCCTACTTTAAGGTATATACTGCTTTAGCCGGCAAAAGCCTTGCCGGTCTGCGCATTTTATTTTGAGGAAAAAACGATGTTTGAAGCACTTTTATCCAACCGCACGGTCAGCGTGCTGATGGAGGCGCTGCCCCGCATCCTGACGGCAGGCCTGACCATGACCATTCCGCTGACCCTTCTCTCCTTCTTTTTTGCCATGATCATCGCAGTGGCGGTGGCGCTGGTGCAGTACGCCAATGTGCCGGTGCTGCGGCAGATCGCCCGGTTCTATATCTGGGTCATCCGGGGCACGCCGCTGCTGGTACAGCTGTTCATCATCTTTTACGGCCTGCCCAGCGTGGGCATCATGCTGAACGCCTTTCCGGCGGCAGTCATTGCCTTTGCCTTCAACGAGGGTGCCTACTGCGCCGAGACCATGCGCGGTGCGCTGGAAAGCGTACCGCAGGGGCAGCTGGAGGCCGGGTACTGTGTGGGCATGAGCTGGTGGCAGATCATGCGCCGCATCGTGCTGCCGCAGGCACTGCGCACCGCTGTGCCTGCGCTGTCCAACTCCCTTATCGGTATGATCAAGGACACCTCGCTGGCGTCCAATATCACGGTGGCAGAGCTGTTCATGGCCGGGCAGCGGGTAGCCGCCCGCACCTACATCTTTCTGCCCATCTACTGTGAGGTGGCTGTGGTGTATCTGCTGTTCTGTACCGTCATCACCAAGCTGCAGGCGCTGCTGGAACGTCAGCTCAACGCCCGCGGCTTCCAGTAAAAAGGGAGGTGCGCACCTATGGCTATGTTAGAGATCCGCAATGTGCAAAAAACCTTTCGCACCTACGCAAAGCCCGGCCTTTTCCACCGCCCCGGTGCACGGAAGGTCATCAGTGATCTGCCCGTGCTGCGCGGCGTAGACCTGACCGTGGAAAAGGGCGATGTGGTGGCCATTCTGGGGCCGTCCGGCTCCGGCAAGACCACCCTGCTGCGGTGCCTGAATTTTCTGGAGACTGCCGATGCCGGGCAGCTGGTGTTTGACGGCGAAAGCTTTGACCTTGCCCATGCCAGCCGCGCCGACATTGCCCGGCTGCGCAAAAAGACGGCCTTTGTGTTCCAGAACTACAACCTGTTCCGCAACAAGACCGCCCTGCAGAATGTGACCGAAGGGCTGATCGTAGCGCGTAAGCTGCCCAAAGAGCAGGCGGATGAGATCGGCATGAAGATGCTTGCCAAGGTAGGCCTTGCCGACCGCGCCGACTACTACCCCCGCCAGCTTTCCGGCGGGCAGCAGCAGCGGGTGGCCATTGCCCGTGCCCTTGCCGCCGACCCGGAAATTATTTACTTTGACGAGCCCACCAGCGCCCTTGACCCGGAACTGACCGGTGAGGTGCTGCGGGTGCTGCGGGAGCTGGCCGACCGCAAGACCACCATGATCATCGTGACCCACGAGATGCACTTTGCCCGGGATGTGGCCGACCGCATCCTGTTTATGGACGGCGGCGTGGTGGTGGAAGAAGGCCCTGCAAAGCAGCTGATCGACCACCCGCGGGAACAGCGCACCAAACAGTTTCTGGCACACTACGCGGAATGAGCAAAATAACCAATTCTTTGGGCAAAAAAATGGAAATGTTGATGCAAACCAAGTCTTGTAAAACCGGCGCTGCTCCGCTATAATACCACTCATGAATCCTTACAACGTCCTGCCGCTTTTCCGGCAGGGCGTTTTTCACGGCAAAAATGCGAACATCCATCTTTTTTGTGTGGGCAGGAGGTATATTTCCATGACCAAAGATATGACGCAGGGCAGTCCGCTGAAGCTGCTGCTTGCCTTTGCTGTGCCGCTGATGCTGGGCAGCCTGTTCCAGCAGTTCTACAATCTGGCCGATACCATCATCGTGGGGCGGTTCGTGGGCGTGGAAGCACTGGCGGCGGTAGGCAGTGTGGGCGGTTTGAACTATCTGGTGCTGGGCTTTGTCAACGGCATTGCCTGTGGCTTTTCCATCCCCATCTCATGGACCTTCGGCGCCCACGACCACCACGAGATGCGCCGCTACACCGCCAATACCGTGTGGCTGTCCATCGCCTTTGCCACGGTGCTTACCATCGTTACGGTGGCAATGACCCATCTGGTGCTGGTGTGGACGAACACCCCGGCCGATATCATCGACCTTGCGGATATCTATATCCGCACCATTTTTGCAGGCATCCCCTTCACGCTGCTTTATAATGTGACCAGCGCCCTGATGCGTGCACTGGGCGACAGCAAGCGCCCGCTGTATTTCCTGCTGGTGGCCAGCGTGCTGAACATCGGGCTGGACCTTGCCTGCATCATCCTGTTCAACATGGGCGTGTTCGGCGCGGCTTTTGCCACCGTGTTCAGTCAGGCTGTGGCAGGCATCGGCAGCCTTATTTACATCATGCGCCACTACCCGGAACTGCGCTGGAATAAGGAAGAAGGGCGCATCAGCGCTCTGCACTGCGCAAAGCTTTGCGCCATGGGCCTCCCCATGGGTCTGCAGTGCAGTATTACTGCCATCGGCAGCGTGGTGCTGCAGGGCGCGGTGAACGGTCTGGGCAGCGATATCGTAGCCGCGCAGACCGCCGGCGGCAAGGCTGCGCAGTTCCTCAGCGTGCCGCTGGAGAGCATCGGCACCGCCATGACCACCTACACCAGCCAGAATATGGGCGCGAAGGATCTGGGCCGCGTGAACCGCGGCGTGAACACCGCACTGGGCATCGGCTGCGTGTACAGCGTGGCCTCCTTCCTCATCCTGCGCGTGCTGGACAAGCCCCTGATCGGCCTGTTTTTGGACGCAGGCGAGACCGCCATTATGGCCAATGCGCAGGACTTCATCTTCTGGAACAGTGTGTTCTACATCCCGCTGGCAGTGCTTATCATCTACCGCTACACCATTCAGGGTCTGGGACACTCCGGCCTTGCCATGTTTGCCGGTGTGGCTGAAATGATCGCCCGCGCCATGGTGGGCTTCTGGTTCGTGCCGCTGTGGGGCTACTTTGCCGCCTGCATCGCAAGCCCGGTGGCATGGCTCTTTGCCTGCTTCTTCCTGATCCCGGCCTATTTTGTGGTGTTCCGCAGACTGCAAAAGGAAAAGCAGCAGGAAGCCGCCGCAAAGGTGCAGTAAGGGTTCATAAAAAATGCTTTTTCTTTTCGCCCTTTCATGCTATAATAAAAAATAAATACGGCTTTTGCCGTAACAGGGCAGGGGTTATAAGTCTTTGAAAAGCTGGTTTGCTTAATGGCTTCCCCCCCAAGGGGTGAAGGCTAAGGGGACGGCTGTTTTCGGGATGAATAGCCGCACTGCCGGGGCAATGCCCGCAATTGCGGCGGGCGGGAAAATACAAAAAGAGAGGCGAATCGAGATGTTGGATATGATCAAATGCAGCACTGGCGGTGCGTACTATGCGCGCGGAGAGTGGGTGCCCGCAGATGGCAATGCACCCGCAGCACTGGCAGCAAAGGGCTTTGATGCCGCTGCCGTTGCCGCGGCTAAGACCGGTACCATGGCCTACAATATTATGCAGGCACACAACACCAGCGGCGATGCCGAGAACCTGAAGATCAAGTTTGATGCCATGGCAAGCCATGACATCACCTTTGTGGGCATCATCCAGACCGCCCGTGCTTCCGGGCTGGAAAAGTTTCCCATTCCTTATGTGCTTACCAACTGCCACAACAGCCTGTGCGCTGTGGGCGGCACCATCAACGAGGACGACCACCGCTTTGGCCTGTCCGCTGCCAAAAAGTACGGCGGTATCTTTGTGCCCCCGCACATGGCAGTCATCCACCAGTATATGCGCGAGCGCTTTGCCGGCTGCGGCAAAATGATCCTTGGCTCGGACTCCCACACACGCTACGGCGCACTGGGCACCATGGCTATCGGTGAAGGCGGCGGCGAACTGGCAAAGCAGCTGCTGGGCCGCACCTATGATGTTGCCCGCCCGGGCGTGGTGGCCATCTACCTGACCGGCAGTCTGCCGGCGGGCTGCGGCCCCCACGATGTAGCCATTGCCCTTGTGGGCAAGCTGTTCAAGAGCGGCTACGTCAAAAACAAGGTCATGGAGTTCGTGGGCCCCGGCATTGCCTCCCTGCGGCAGGACACCCGCAACGCCATTGATGCCATGACCACCGAGACCACCTGTCTGTCCTCCATCTGGGAGACCGACGAAGTCACTCAGCGTTTTCTGGCAGTGCATGGCCGTGCAGCAGACTATAAAAAGCTGACACCGGCTGACCTTGCCTACTACGATGGCGTGGTGGAGGTGGATCTTTCTGCCATCCGTCCCATGATCGCCCTGCCCATGCACCCCTCCAATGCCTTTACCATTGAGGAGCTGAACGCAAACCTGGAGGACATCCTCCACGCCTGCGAACAGGATGTGCAGAAGCTGATCGGCCGCAAGGACGTGCAGCTGGATCTGTGCAGCAAGATCGAAAACGGCAAGCTGCGTGTGGATCAGGGCGTCATTGCAGGCTGCGCAGGCGGTCTGTACGACAGCATCTACGAGGCTGCTTCCATCCTCAAGGGTCATACCGGCGGCTGCGGCGACTACGCCCTGAGCGTTTACCCCGGCAGCCAGCCCATCATGATGGAACTGGTGCGCACCGGCGTCATCGGCGAGTTGATGGCCAGCGGTGCTACCATCCGCACCGCCTTCTGCGGCCCCTGCTTCGGCGCAGGCGATGTGCCCGCCAACGGCGCACTGTCCATCCGTCACACCACCCGCAACTTCCCCAGCCGCGAGGGCTCCAAGCCCGGCAGCGGCCAGCTGGCCGGTGTGGCACTGATGGATGCCCGCAGCATTGCAGCCACCACCGCAAACGGCGGCATTCTGACCCCCGCCACCGACATTGATTATGATCCCACCGTGCCGGAGTACCAGTACGATGCTTCCAGCTACGACACCCGCGTGTATCAGGGCTTTGGCAAGGGCGATTACGATGCCCTGCTCAAATTTGGCCCCAACATCAAGGACTGGCCGGAGATCGCACCGCTGGGCGACAACCTGCTGCTGAAGGTGGCTTCTTATATCACAGACCCCGTCACCACCACCGATGAGCTGATCCCCTCCGGCGAGACGTCCTCTTACCGTTCCAATCCGCTGGGTCTGGCTGAGTTCACCCTCAGCCGCAAGGACCCGGAGTATGTGAGTCGCGCCAAGGCCGTGCAGGCCGAGGAAGCTGCCCGCCGCGCCGGTGCAGGGGACGCTGCCCTGCTGGCAAAGGTGAACGCCGTGCCCGGCTGCGAACAGCTGAACTGGAACGATATCCAGATCGCTTCTACCATCTTTGCGGTCAAGCCCGGCGACGGCTCTGCCCGTGAGCAGGCCGCCAGCTGCCAGCGTGTGCTGGGTGCCGGTGCCAATATCGTTACCGAGTACGCCACCAAGCGTTACCGCTCCAACCTGATCAACTGGGGTATGCTGCCCCTGCAGCTGGCAGGTGCCACCCCCTTTGGTCTGGGGGATTATGTGCTCATCCCCAATGTGCGGGAAGCACTCAAGGGCGATCTGCAGAGCATCAAGGCCTACGTTTTGGGCGATACCGTCAAGGAGTTCGAGTTGTACATGGCTCCGCTCACCACCGACGAGCGCCAGATCCTGGCTGACGGCTGCCTGATCAATTTCTATAAGCACTAAGGAAGTAACCCGCTATGTCCTGTGACCTGCATATCCATTCTACCTGCTCGGACGGTGCTGTGCCCATCGAGCGGCTGGCGTCCATCGCCGCCCGCACCGGGCTGCACGCCATCGCCCTTTCCGACCACGACACCCTGCTCAGCGCCCAGTACGCCTACGCCCACACCGGGCAGGACGGGGTAGAGCTGATCCCTGCCGTGGAGCTGACCGGCTACGACTTTGAGCGCCAGCACCGGGTGCACCTGCTGTGCTACTACCCGGACGTGGACTGCCCGGCGCTGCGGGAGCACTGCGCCGTCATGAAGGAGCGCCGCAACGCCTGCGCTTTGCAGAGCGCAAAGGAGCTGGAGCAGCTGTACCCGCAGTTTACCACCGACCTTGCGTGGGAGACCACCAAGGCCAGCGGAGTGCTGTTCAAAAGCGGGCTGATGCAGGCGCTGGAACTGCTGGGCCTGACCGATGGCAGCATCTACGGCGAGACCTACCACAAGCTGTTCGGGTGGAACCCCCGGGGCATCGTGCTGCACTCGCCGGAGTATCTGCCGGTGCGGCAGGTGCTGGCTACCGCTAAAGCCAGCGGCGGCGCGGTGGTGTTTGCCCACCCCACGGTGTACAAAAGTATGCCCCTGCTGCGCGAGCTGGCGGCAGAGGGCGCAGTGGACGGCATAGAGGTGTACCACCCCAGCAACAGCCCGGAGGACAGCGCCGAGTGCCTTGCCCTGTGCAAGCAGTACGGCCTTGTTGCCACTGCGGGCACGGACTTCCATGGCCGCAACCACAAGCACCCCCACCCCATCGGTACCTGTACCGCACCGGACGAAGCCGCAGCGCAGCTGCGCGCCATCGCCGAGAAACGTAAAAGAGAGAGGACGTAAAGACCATGAGCAAGGAATTTTCCTTCCCGAACAAGGGCACCTGCTCCAAGCAGACCAACTTTGTGCTGAACGATGACCACACCATTGCATCCATCGAGGTCATCGGCGGCTGCAACGGCAACCTGAAAGGCATCTGCCAGCTGCTCACCGGCATGAAGGCAGAGGACGCCATTGCCCGTCTGGATGGTACGCTGTGCGGCTTCCGCAGCACCAGCTGCCCGGACCAGATCGCCAAGAACCTGAAAAAGGCTCTGGAAGAGATGAACTAAAACCGATAGAGAGCCGCTGCACAGACCTTTGTGCGGCGGCTCTCTTTTTGTTGTACATGGGGAGCATCCTCGCCCTCTCCGTCTTTGCTTCGCAAATCCACCTCTCCCAAAGGGAGA
>ENA-OYZC01000601-OYZC01000601.1-human-gut-metagenome-genome-assembly--contig:-NODE-601-length-10373-cov-8.985947_pt1 | contig 10373 bp, 8 predicted proteins | sample MGYA00243289_ERZ653473 | MGnify/ENA primary metagenome ERZ653473 (study PRJEB26926, sample SAMN06164904) | human gut metagenome | biome: ENVO:00009003; feature: ENVO:2100002; material: ENVO:00002003... | reverse complement strand
ACGAGATTCGCCTTAGTCTCGTGGGCTCGGAGATGTGTATAAGAGACAGTCCATATATTGTTAACATTTAGACGTTTATAAAAATAATAACGGTTATAATAACCATGGTTATTTTTGCAAATATACTTTTGTTTATTTGGAGCAGCAAGAATTGTGATATAATTTATCTGAAAAAAAAGCTGAAAAGAATAATCGAACTTGATAAACTAGAGGAAAAAGCTATCCGGAATTTCATTTTCCATCTGCATGGCGCAACAATTTATCCTGAGAATAGAAAGGCTAGGAGGATTATTGTTACATAGCCTGAAAAAAATAAATCTTTCATGCCGATCATAAATCAGACTCAAAACATTGATGATTATCTGTTTATTAGCATGTCGGGATTCTGAGATTCTCTTAATCTTGAATGGCTCAGCGATAAAAGCCGGTTGTTTCTTTCTTCCTTTCATCTACCGTCGAAACACCCTGCCGATAGACGTTCCGGCTATGAAGGGACATCCTGTCATTGCCTTTTCATTCTCCTTTCCTACCGTTCTTTCACACCTTTCCGTAAAAGGGTACAAACATACGGCTGAAACGGGAGTGAGAGGAAGTAATTTCAACCTTAACCAGCTGATCGTCTGTATGTCTTAAATAAAATGACAGGATGAATGGAGAAGGAAGCATATCGGCTTAACAAGGAAGTAATGCGATGAACAAGCTTGGCTGGCACACGGAACATGATAGGCCTGTACGCAGAACACGGCAACTTTGTATACGGAACATGCTGACGTTTTTTTTAAACGTATTGTTGTTTTTTAAAAACCTGAAGATGTATATTTAAAACCTGAAGGTATATTTTAATGTCGGCTTATTCAACAATAAACATTAGTAACGTGCAAGCCTCAACATTAGTAACGTATGAACCGTAACGTTAGTAATGTGTAGGCCTGTACGTATATATTGTATCAAGTTTCACCATATCTTGTACCAAGTTTCATTGAACTTTGCACCAAGATCTGCCATATTTCCGCCCCCTCTTGACAAACGCCTTTTTATGTTGTATATTTGTAGTTTGCCAAACTTAAAAAAGTAACTCATGAATGTATTCGCTACTCTCAAAACAGTCTTCTTCGGAAGCAAATTCCTGTCAAGCCCTGTTCCTATTGACGGAACACCGCGTCGTGATCTCGTATCCGCTCTCAACGGGCTGATGCCGCTTTGCCGGACTATACCCGGCGTGCGTCTGGCGCTGGATATCCGCGAGGGCCAAGTAGTTCTGGCATTGAACTGGACTCCGCGCACCGACGGGAATGCTTCCACGGGCAGTTACCACTACATCGTGTCGGACGAAGAAGGAGTAAGAGAGATGGCCGACTCACAGGTTCTTCTCACTGAAAACGGTAAGGATAACCTGCCGGGGAGTATGGACGATTCTCGGACACATCCGACAGTCTCAACTGAAAAGACAGAGAAGGATTCCGCTCACTTGAAAAAAGATGTTCAGAAAAAAGCGGAACCAATCTCCCCAGAAGATACTGGCAAGAAAGCGAAATCACATACCCTGATGCAGGAAGTGACCGCTTTCCTCACCTCCCGCTACCGCTTCCGGTTCAATGTGCTTACTGAAGAAACTGAAGTGGCAAGTGTAGAAAACAACATTCCCGATACTCATCTGCGTTACACCAAGGTGGACGAACGATGGATGAACTCACTAAGTCTGGAGGCTATTGAAACGGGCATAGACTGTTGGGACAGGGACATTCAACGCTTTGTGCGCTCACGCCGCATCAGTGAATACCATCCCTTTACTGCCTATTTTGAACAGCTTCCCGAATGGGACGGCACGGACCGGGTGTCCGCGTTGGCACGCAGGGTGTCCGACGACCCGGTATGGGTGAACGGTTTCCACCGTTGGATGCTGGGACTCTCTGCCCAATGGATGCAGCTCAATCCGGATAACAACCGCGCCAACAGTGTGGCTCCCCTGCTGGTGAGCAGCCGCCAGGGATTGGGGAAAAGTACGTTCTGCCGTCTGCTGATGCCCGATAGGCTGAAATCCTACTACACGGAAAGTTACGACCTAAGCTCCCCGGCATCCGCCGAAGCCAAGCTGGCCGCCTACGGATTAATCAACTTGGATGAATTCGACAAACTAGGTGCATCCAAAATGCCTTTGCTGAAGAACTTGATGCAAGCCTCCGCACTGAATATCCGCAAGGCTTACAAACACAGCGCTTCATCGCTTCCCCGTATTGCCTCGTTCATCGGCACCAGCAACCGGGAGGATTTGCTGGTAGACCGCACCGGCTCACGCCGCTTTCTTTGCGTCAGTCTGAAGCATGCCATAGACTGCACCACGTCCGTAGAGCATAAGCAATTGTACGCCCAGCTTAAAACAGAACTTCTATCCGGTGAACGAAGCTGGTTCAATAAAGAAGAGGAACAGACTATACAGCAACATAATGCCCTATTCTACAAGCATGTACCCGAAGAAGAGGTGTTCCGCCTTTGCTTTCGCTTTGCTACAGAAGAGGACAATCCGCAGGAAGTGCTTAGCCTCTCCGCCACCCAACTGTTTGAACGTATGAAGGCCGCCCATCCTTCGATCATGAGAGGGATGACCGCCTACAGCCTGAGCCGTATCCTGCCCCAGCTGGGCGAACGGGTACATACCACCAAAGGAAATGTATACCGGGTGGTAGAATGTTAACTTTCAATTAATTGAGAATTTATCTATGGAAATGAGATTCCCGGTATGGAAGTCGATTAGACGCATTCACACTCTCAAGCATATATTGTCAAGAAGTGTGAATGCCCTTTTCTAGTATATGAATGGGTCATCCGGCATCATAATGAGCGCTGCATACCAAACGTATTTTATATTTCACCGTACTCCCTGCCTGTAAAAATTTGGATGAGGTTTTAAATCCGAATGCATATATGCTCCCGTTATGATCATATACATACCGTTTCTCAATATCCAATAACGGGTCTCCGTTTCTTAATCCCTCTATGGTTTCATTCAGTTCATCCAGTGATGATCCGCTGAACGTCTTATGCAATACTTTTGCCTCCTCTTCAGTCGGAAGATGCCATCCGTCTGCTTCCTCCTCCTGTATGATATTCCGCACATCGGAAGCAAATCCACTCCACTCATCCAGACTCATCAACAAAATATCCGCCCCTGTGGAACTTGCATTCTCTATGCCAGCTACAATACCGCCGTTCCAGATACCGCCAATTTCGGGTAGCCCGGAAAGATCCGGATTAATGGAAGGCGGCTCACTACCGCCATTACCTTCATCAGCACCGCCAAAATTGAATTTGATGTCTACCGGAGCCTTCCATTCACCTGATATCAAACTGCCCCCTACCGTGACATCACCCGAATAGCTACCCCCGATATTCAATGGCACGTTCGCTTCCGGCTTTCCTTTGAAAGTGTATCCAAACGTCTTTGTCTGACTATTATCTTCCAAGGTTATGGAAAAAACGGTCTGAGAGCCGCTCCCCGGAAAAATATAAAAAGGCTTTGCACTCCAAATTCCACCCGGCTCAGACTCACAAATAATTTCCGTACTCTTGTCTTTGCCGGAATACTCCCTTGTAAACGACAGGGAAGAATATAAAGGCGAAATCTGCAAACTCACCTTTTTAACGTTTGCCGGTATATCTTCCAAACTGATATTGACTAAAGATACAGCATAATAGAGGGTTACAGAAACAGATATATTTTTCTTATTGGCAATTGTCACAGTTGAAGTGCCCATCATTAGCGCGCGTGAGCTTCTGTTATTTTCTTTCATAACAATTACATCATCAAGGCTAGGATCTTTCGGAACGATATATTCTTCTCCCAAACCGGCTATTGCAACAATAGTATATCGGGCAGGAGGTAACTTCATTTCAATCTGGGCGTTATCTGTCATTTTCAGACTGGCAGAACAGCTGCCGTCCTCTGCAAACGCATAGATATAGGCCGGATAATTAATCTGGGATTCTCCGCTAGACCTGGCAGATATCTTTAAAGGAAGATTTGTTTGCGAGACTCCGTCTTCATCGTCTTCTTCATCGTACATCGGGCGTTGGCAAGAAACAGCAGACAGCAGCAATAGAAACAGAAGCACCTTTAATTCGGTTAATCTATAATTCATAACATATTATTTGTTTGTGGGTTTATTTCTTCTCCATTTATAACTATATCCTCTTCTTCATTTCCCGGAGTCCAACCCGAAATACTTCCTCCCGTTATAATTACATTTCCGTCTTTTACAACAATATTGTATTTATGGATACATCCGGACAATAAGCCCGGAGACAGGCCATCTCGTCGTGTTATGTAATATTTGTTGTTACGGATATATTCAATGGTGAGATTAACAGAATGGTTTTTCACAGCTTTCGGATTAATGTTTCCGTCATTCTCGTCCCCGTTCAGGATAAAATAGAAAGAAACATCTTGATTGTTCATGGTGTGTGACGGAGTAATCTGGAAGGTTTCCTTGGGAGTTTCGCTGATGGTGATGCTGTTCGTTTCAAAGGAGTAGTATCCTTGGGTCGTCAACCCATTTCCTTCAAGTCTGATTTTGTCAATAACGGCCTGTGCCATATCTCCTTCACCCTTTATGCTTATCTTTAATAATGACAAAATGTGCTTAAATGAATAATCGCCCGAAAAGGCCACATTGCCAAGGTCGGTATCGTAGGAAAGCTTCCTGGATGCTACTAGAAAGTCATATTGGCTAATATTTTCCCAAGTCCCGTTCTGGCTGTCGAGAGAAGGCATTATTATATTTTCCTTATTTTCGGCCTTGGAACCGGAGTGGGGATAATATGCGTAAAAAGTATGTTCCTCGTTTTTATCTTTCCAAAAGACACTCTTTTCTGTAGTCCAGGAAGTTCCATCGAATATCCAGCGGACGGCGCTGTCATTGTCCATAAAAACACCTATATCATCGGCTTTACTAAAACTAGCGATGGCATTTTCATTATCTTGCAAATAGCGTGCTCCGGAAACTGTTTTCCCGATTCTTGCCATAATGGATACCGTGTACTCTTTTTCTTGTGATTGCTCTAATTCCTCACTACCTTGGCAGGCAGAGAAGTACATGAACGTCAATAGCGATACATACAATGATCTTTTCATTCTTTTATTTTATAATAGTGAGGGACAAAACATCAGCTTATCCGTTAAAATTAAAATGAGGACAAGTTGAATTGGTTGAGGATTAAAGCATGTCTGCTTATTGTCGGTAAGAAATTAAACTTGTGTTCGGCTGCGAAAATAATTCATTCTTAGCAAAAAGAAAAACAAAATGATAAAAAGATGAAAATTAAATGTGTTATGCCGGCAACAGCATGAACATTCTTACCGGTATATTCCCATAAAAAATAGTGGAAGGCAATCTTTTGTTTAACGCTTTAGGCTGACTATGACTAAATCTTACCTGTAAATTATTTCCTTCCATTCTTCCACAGTACGTGTAAGGGAAGAAAAATTCACCCCGATACAGACTATTTTACGGTCATCGGTCAAATAAGATCGGGCATAGCCTTTCTCTGCTATTTGCTGTAAAGCCTCCTCTGCTGTTCCATCCATCTTGAATTCGAAAATGTAAACATATTCGTCCATTTCCAATATGCAGTCCACTCGTCCGAAGCTCTGACGGTTCTCACAATGAATTGCACGGCAATAAACTCCTATCAAACGGAGAATCAGATAAAAAGTGTATTGGAAATGTTTCTCAGTCATATCCAATTCCTTCAAGGAAGCGTGAGAGTCATACGGGATGCTTGCAAGAAAGGCGGTCAGAGAATCACAAAAAGCGGAGGTGTTCCCTTGCTCAAGGCAAGTAACAGCATCGATAATCCAACTGTTGACCTCTCCACCTCCGGGTTTCAAATAATGTGCTGCCAATACGGACAAGAACCCTTTACGCACCTCATTATTGGGAAAATCGAGCAGATAAGTTCCCATACGTCTATTATATTCTTTAATAGTGAGATATCCGCTCTGATAAATCATGGGTAGAGGCTGTTCCACATCAGCCTTATAATCCACAAACAAAGAGGGAACATAATAACGTCCGGCAAGTTCGTTTATCTGCTCGCGGCTGTGTTGCAGCAGACGAACCAAATAGGTGGGAGTACCTGTAGAGAACCAGTAATCACGAATTGCCATACTGTCAAAAGCATTAAGAATGCTGAACGGATTGTAAATGTCGGTCATCCTCTCTCCAAAATGATATCCGTCATATTGCCGTCTGAGAAGTTCCTTCATTTCTTTCACTGTGTACTGATATTTAGCAGCTAACTGTATGGTGGGTTCTTCGAAAAATGCTTCCAGCTCATTCTGGGTGATACCGCACAAGGCTTCGTACCGTTCATCCATACTGATATCTTTAGGCTGGTTAAATCCACTGAAAACACTTACTTGGGAAAACTTTGTTACTCCGGTCAACAATACGAATCTCAAGTATTGATCGGCTCCTTTAAAGGTAGAATAAAAGGATTTCAATATTTCCCGGTTATGGTTCTCCAACAGAACTTGCTTTCCATAATCATCATAAAAACAAGCTTCCGTATCTAATACATCCAAAATAGGTTTGTCATATTCATCAATCAGAACCACCGCACGCCGCCCTGTCTGTTCATAAGCCCGGCGAAGTATTTCAATGAAACGGGTTCCTATGGTTGTATAATTGGGATTCTTGCCATAAATATCTTCCCAGTTCCCTAAATAGCCTTCAATGGTAGCCTCCAGAATTCCGGGTTGTGTATACAGTCCTCCATTAAAGTCTATACGAAAGATAGGATACTCATACCAGTCTTTTTCCAATCCGTCGATTTCCAGTCCGGCAAACAAATCTTTGCGTCCCTGGAAATAACAGGCAAGGGTACTTACCAGCAGGCTTTTGCCAAAACGGCGTGGACGGCTCAAGAAATAAGTCTTGCCTTGTGTTACCAAGTTGTAAATCAAACCGGTCTTATCCACATATACATAGCCATCTTCACGGATTTGGTCAAAACTCTGTATTCCAATAGGGTATTTCATATTTTGTTGCGGTTCTAGAATGAATGATGAAACAAAGATATTAGTAAATGACAAACAAAGCAAATAAAGGATTTGTTTTTTCTGCTTATGACAAGTTTTTCTATTTCCTATTAATGGATAATCGCCTATTTCTGTCCATATATATTGGCATTCTGTCCTTTAAAGGATACTTTGAAAAGTATTTAGAATCTATCTATTCTGCAATAAGATATACTTCTTCTACTGAATTTGCTATATTATTGTTTATCAGCATTATACATATTCTTTCGTTTCCGGCACGAATACGACCTACCTGAGCAATGCGGTGAACAACTACTTCGGATGCAACTTCAAGCGGTTAATAAATTCTTACAGAGTGGCTCGCGCGAAAGAGTTGCTGGACGGTAAAGATTGCCCTGTGAGCGAGCTTTTCAGCCGTTGCGGGTTTGCCTCCAAGAGCGTGTTCTATGTGGCATTCAGAAAAGTAGTTGGCATGACTCCCCTGCAATATATATCGCAGAGTCGGAGTCCTTTTATGATTCAACGCAATTAAGTCCTTTTATAACAATAAACATTTTGAGTTTTTAAATTTATAAATTTAAAGTTTTTCTATTATGAACAAAAAATTTTTAAGTGCAATCCTGTTCGGAGCCTTGATGGTTTCTTCAACAGGAACGTTTGTATCTTGTAAAGACTATGATGACGACATCGATCGTATCGACAAGGAGTTGACGGAGCTGAAGTCTCAGATCGCAGCTTTACAGACAACAGTTGACAACGGAGACTATGTAACTGGTGTGGCAAAAACTGCTGATGGCAAGGGTATTACGTTTACTTTTTCTAAAGGAAGTCCTGTCACAGTAACTTTGGATGTGAAAGACGGTGAGCCGGGCAAAGATGCTCAGAAAATTACTTTTGACAAAGACGGCCAGATGTTAATTGACAATGAGCCTACTGGCATTTACCCGACTAAAGATGCAGAAAAAGCTCCTGTAAAAATCGAGGGTGGATTCTGGTATACTTTAAATGATAAAAGCGAATACGAAAATAGCAATATTCCCGTATCTGGCTTAGCCGTTGCTGGTAGCGAGGCGGACGGATGGACATTGACAGTGATTGATGCTAACGGCAACAAACAAGAAGTAAAAGTTCCAACAGCAGCTTCTTTGATGAGCGAATTTGAAATCGTTGGTTTGCTTGGTGATGATAACAAGATAAGCTCTGATGCTGTCGTATTGAATTATTCAGCAAATAAAGTTATTGCAAAATGGGAAGGTCCTAAAGGTACAATTGCAAAAGATGACTATATCGTTGCAACAGCTAAAGATCAAAAGACTTTATTGGTTCGTATGGCTCCGTCATCAGTTGACTTTACCGGCCAGTCATTTATTTTGGTAAATAGCAAGGGAAATTCTCAGGATTGGCTTGCATTGAACAGTGCTGTAGCTTATAATAAAGTATTGGCCAGAGCTGCTCAGAAAGCAGGATTATATACTTTCTCTTTGGCTCCTACAGTAGTCAAGAAAGCTGATTACAAAGCTGATGCTTGGAAAGTGGATGGTTCGGACATCAATACGCAAAAACTTGCTTTACAAAATGAGGCAGGAACTTTCACCAGCCAATTTGGCATTGGAGTTACCCATGATGGTACTAAAATGGATGATGCTACAGTTAAATTAAATGGTAGTACTGTATTAGGCACCGAATCAACTCCTGTTGAAATCGACTTGAATGTTGATAATAAGATTACTTTTGATGCAGCAAATGCCGTATATGATGCATATATTGAATATTCTAATGACGATGATGTATTGTTTGCTATCGATCATGACAATGCTGCTATGACTTTCAAGGCAACTCAGATGCCGGATAGCGATACAAAGGCTGTATTTAAAGTTGTCGTTAGATACTTGAATGTTAATGGTAACGTAGCGTCAAAGGATATTTATGTGAAGGTTACCAAGTCTTTAGTTGACGGAGTTGTTTATGAAAGAACTCATAAGATTGTTGCAGATGCTACAAAGAACTTCTTCTCTATTGATTTGAAGAGCATGACAGATAAGATGAGTGCTGAAAACCTAGCTGTATTCAACAGAAATGCATTGGTAAATAATACAACATTCACTGTAAAGGATGCTAAGGGCGATGTTGTTGCCGGGTTAAATGGTGCTAAAGCTGCTACCCTGGTCGCTAAGGGTATCACTCCTTCTTTCCTTGATAAGGATGGTAAAGCAGTAACAGACAAGATTGCTGCTGCTACTACTGTGAAATTCGCTATTGATAATGAAAAAGCTGCTTCTAATTTCAAAGTCAATACTCCGTATACTATTGAAGTAGTTTATGCAGGTGCTGATGCCAAATTAGCTGATGCTACTATTAAGTTGACTCTGACATTACCTGCTTTGAAGGATATGTTCGTTCATCAGGATGGTATTTGGGTTAATGATATCGCTAGTGCTTATATGGATGAAGCAGCTAATGAAGGTGGTTCTACTGCTGCAAACAAAGCTGCTATCTATACAATTAAGAATGCATTCAAGAACCTGGCAACAACTGTTGGTACTTCTACATTTGATGCTAACCTTGACAATGCAACCAAGATTGTTGGTGACTATACATCTTATGGCTTGGCAGAATTAAGCAATGTGACTTCTACTTCAGCGAAAGTAACTGATATTACTACATGGACTATTAGATTGAAAGATGATTTGAATACCGATGGTACAAAGGATTTAAATGATAACGGTACTCAGAAGGGTTACAAACAGAATCTGACTATAGTAATCAGTAATGTCAACTACTTAGGATACTGGTCTTATGGCGATGAAACTTATAGCTTCACATTGAAAGTTATGAGTCCGATTTTGGAGGGTAAAGTATACGCTGTAGGTAATGAGGTCGTTATTCCTTCTGCTTCTTTGGATGGATATACAATTAACGACAATCATATCAAGGCTCATACTTACAATACAGAAGTGGTTTACAGTATCTTCTCTGATACAGACAATGGTACTTGGAAGCGTAAAGAAATCAAAGCTGTAACATTTAAGTCTGGTAACGAAGAATTGTTCACAGTTCCGGTAAATGGTACTGAGTATAAAGCTGCAACTGGTACTCCGGGTAAGGATGATTACGTAGCAGCTAAGAACGGTTCTCTTACTATAACCAAGGTTTCTGGAACTAGCATTGATACTGAAGTTAAGACTAACATCAAAGTCACCGTAACTGATGCTTGGGGTTATGATCTTGATCAAGAAGTTCCCGTTAAGATTACGGTAAAGAAGGATTAATTTGATTATTTCTAAACTATAAAAATAAAGAGGTTGTGCCTGTTGGACACAACCTCTTTTTTCTATAC
>ENA-OYZC01000588-OYZC01000588.1-human-gut-metagenome-genome-assembly--contig:-NODE-588-length-10555-cov-4.831619_pt1 | contig 10555 bp, 15 predicted proteins | sample MGYA00243289_ERZ653473 | MGnify/ENA primary metagenome ERZ653473 (study PRJEB26926, sample SAMN06164904) | human gut metagenome | biome: ENVO:00009003; feature: ENVO:2100002; material: ENVO:00002003... | reverse complement strand
ATCTACACCTAAGCCTTCGTCGGCAGCGTCAGATGTGTATAAGAGACAGGGTTATGAGTATCCGTCTGAAAATGGGACTTGAGGATGATACCTTTACTTCGGCATCCCGGATCATTATTTTAAAGATCGAAGATAAAGGGGCTTTAGGTGTGATTGTAGATGAGGTTTGTGAGGTTGTAAATCTGTCTGAGGATCAGATCGAAAATAACAATATCAATTCAAACCATGTAAAAGATACGTTTATCAATGGTATTGGAACAAGCGGAGATCAGCTGATTTCCCTGTTTGAAATCAATGCGATTGTAGACGAAAAAGATAACACATAAGACAACTGAGTATAGTGAGGCTATGCCTCACTATACATGGTTATTGGAGGAAAAAGATGAACGATTTTACATTGGATAATGTAAATGAAATGTATATTGACGTACTGCGCGAAATTGGAAATATCGGAGCGGGAAATGCAACAACTTCTCTGGCAAGCATGATCAATGAACAGATTGATATGAATGTTCCGAAAGTAGAATTGATGGAAGCTTCTAAGCTGAGTTCCGCAATTTGTCCGGAAGACGAGATTATTGTCGGAATTTTTCTGGAAGTAACACATGATATTACAGGAAGCATGATGTTTTTAATGCGCATGGATTCCGCCCATTATCTTGTGAACAAACTGATGGGAAGAGACCCGGAAAACGATGCACCTTTTGATGAGATGGATTTATCTGCCATGAAGGAAATCGGAAATATTATTACGGCTTCGTATCTGTCTGCACTTTCAAGTATGACAAATCTTACGATTTTACCATCCGTTCCATATATTGCGGTGGATATGGCGGGAGCGATTCTTAGTGTTCCGGCAATTCAGTTTGGACAGTACGGAAATAATGCGCTGCTGATTGAAACAGAATTTGGCGATGAACGTATGATTAATGGATATTTTATCCTGATGCCTGAGGAAGAGTCCTATGCAAAGATTTTATCCTCTCTTGGAATTCAGTTATAGAGGAGATCGTAGAATATGGGAGAAGTGATCAAGGTTGGAATGGCAGACCTGAAAACTGCAAAAGCTCCGAATACACTCACGACACTGGGGTTGGGTTCTTGTATCGGATTAACACTTTATGATCCGGTGACGAAAATCGGTGGATTGGTACATTATATGCTGCCAGACAGCACAAAATTAAAAAATAATACCAATATTGCAAAATTCGGGGATACCGGAATCCGTGAACTTTTAAGACAGATTCTGGCTTTGGGAGCAAATCAGAGAAGACTTGTGGCAAAGATCGCGGGGGGTGCATGCATGTTTGAAACGAGCGGACTTTCGTCTGTGGGAAATGTAGGCGCACGCAATGCGGAAGAAGCAAAAATTATTTTGAAAGAATTAAGGATCCCGCTGATCGCGGAGGATACCGGTTTAAATTACGGACGTACGGTAGAACTGGATTGTGAGACCGGAGATTTCAGAATTAAATCGGTGGGAAAAGAAATTAAAGTAATATAGAGGGACAGAAGATGAAAACCAATGGTGTACCGGCTATTATTATGTTGGCGGCAGGGTTTATTGACTGTGTGATTGCAATTCTTACGCACATGTCACTTTGGAATTTTACAAGACAGCTGTTACTGGTACTTGTCCTGTTTTATGTGATCGGTTGTGTGGTAAAAATGATCATTGACCGAAACTTCAAGGATATGGAAGATGACCAGAACGGGGAAGAAATGGGAGAGTCTAAAGAGGAGCAGGAAGCGGAAGGCTCTGGGGAACAGGAAAATACTGAACAGGCCAAAGATGCACAGGAGCAGTCGCAGGAGCAGCCGGAGGTTCAGGAGGAACAACAAACAAAGTAATTAACCGGGGCGGAATGATGTAGATGAAAACTGCGGATAAAGAAAAACTCTGGGATGCGTATCGTCAGAAGAAAACGCAGGAGACCAGAGAACAGCTGATAATTGAATATGCGCAGCTTGTAAAACTCGTAGCGGGAAGACTCAGCATGTATCTTGGACACAATGTGGAATATGATGATCTGGTCAGTTATGGGATTTTCGGACTGATTGACGCAATTGATAAATTTGATCTGGAAAAAAATGTAAAATTTGAAACATATGCGAGTTTGCGGATTCGTGGTGCTATTTTAGACCAGATTCGTAAAATGGACTGGATTCCAAGAAGTGTCCGGCAGCGACAGCGCAAAATTGATGAAGCGATGAAACAGATCGAGATGAGGACCGGTAAAACAGCTTCGGATGAAGAACTTGCAAAGCAGCTGGGGCTGACGGATGAGGAACTGTGCAGCTGGCAGACACAGCTTAAGGTGACCAATGTTGTGTCTTTGAATGAATTTGAAGAAAACGGTTCGGAGCCAATGATTGATTCGGCGCATCCGGTCCGGTTTTCACAGCCGGAAGAAGTGGTGGAGGAAGCAGAATTAAAAGAAAAACTGGCGGAATCCCTGGAACTTCTGACGGAGAAAGAGCGGCGCGTTATTGAACTTTATTATTATGAAGATATGACCCTAAAAGAAATCAGTAAAATATTGGAAGTGTCAGAATCACGTATTTCCCAGTTACATACCAAAGCATTAAACAAGATGCGTAAAAAAATGGGTGTTTATATGAATATTCTGACGGAGTAGGAGCGGATCTATGGCAATTGCACCAATCAATTATGCTACGATACAGCGTACCGCAGACATCGAGACATTTAAAAACCAGCAGGATACAAAACCGATGGTGGATCAGCAGAATATTCAGGTGCAGGTGGATCACAGGGAGGATGTTCTGCATCATCAGGTCATCCATCCGGAAGAAAATGAGCAGCTGGATAATCACACGGATGCCAGGGAAGAAGGAAAAAACAAATATAAAAAACAGGGATCTGTGAGAAAAAAAACAAACAAAGAAACGAAGCGGACGGGTGGCAATCCGGTTGGCGGCAGTTTTGATATGAAAATCTGAGGGAAAATATATGACGGGTGTGGAAATTACACTGATTCTGGTTGGAATTATTTTTGTTCTCGTAAGCTTTTTTGTTCAGGAAAAACTTACCCCGAAAGATGTACAGGAGATAACCAGATTAAGTGAGAAGGAATTAAAGATTATTGTCGAGCGGGAACTGAAAAATGCAAATGACAAGGTAGAAGATGCAATCGATGCAGTGGTAGAACAGTCCCAGGAGAATGCCAAGCGTCTGATGGAAAAAGAAACGAATGAGAAAATTATGGCAATCAACGAATATTCCAATACGGTGATTGAATCAATGAATAAAACGCATAATGAAATTCTCTTTTTATATAATATGCTCAATGACAAGCATACGGAACTGACCGGGCTTGCATCGCAGCTACAACAGTTTTCGGAGCAGGTAAAACATACACAGGATGAAATGATGACACATCTGACGGAAACGGTAAAAGAGCCTGAACTGGCAAGAACGGAAGTGTCAGAGCCTGTGGAGGAACAGCCGCAGCAGATTTCACCAAAAGCATCTGTGGCAGAGGAAACCGATAACGGAAGCTTCAACGATCAGGTACTTGCACTTCATCAAAACGGAGTGTCTGATGTGGAAATTGCCCGTAAGCTGGGACGGGGGCTTGGAGAAGTGAAGCTGGTGATCGGATTATACAAAGGGGAAGATGTCAGTGAGATTTAAATATTATTTACGTGGCTGCGGACTTGGAATTCTGGTTGCCTCGCTGGTATTTATTGTATCGTTACATGCACACGGCGGAGCAATGTCGGATGAAAAAGCTATGCAGAGAGCTTCGGAACTTGGAATGATCATGCCGGATGACACACAGACGCAGGAAGCAGAAACGCAGACAACAGAACTTCCGGTAAAGGAAACGAATCTTCCGGATACACAAAGAACGACACAGGCAGTGACACAGAAGGTTCCGCAGAACGATACACAAAAACAGACGGAGCGTGATACTTCTTCGGAACAGAATGACACATCAAAAGAGTCGGAGAAAAAGGCGGAAGAAAAGAAAAAAACACAGGACTCTCAAAAGAAAGAAGAAGAGAAGAAAAAAGCGCAGGAGACCGAGAAGGAAGAAACAAAAAAGGAAAAAGTCTCCATTACAATAAAAGGCGGAGAAGTGTGCAGGGAGATTGCACAGGATCTGCAGGAGAAAGGACTTGTCAAGGATGCGGAAGATTTCCGCAAATATATGCAGGATCACAATTATGCAAGATATATCCGTGTGGGGACATTTACGCTGGAAAAGGGAATGAACTATAGCGAGATTGCGAAAGTACTGACAAAAAAATAGTATAATAAAGCTTGCATGAAAGCCTTTGGTATGATATAATGCCAAAGGCTTTAAATTTTATTAAACACATGTATGGAAGCTGCCGGTGCCGGATCTACGCTTTTCCGGTGGCAGACTAATAGGAAGTACATGGAAGAAATCAACCAAACGGAGGTAATTAAAATGAGCGTAATTTCTATGAAACAGTTACTTGAGGCAGGTGTTCATTTCGGACATCAGACAAGAAGATGGAACCCTAAAATGGCTCCATACATCTACACAGAACGTAACGGTATCTACATCATTGACTTACAGAAGTCTGTTGGCAAGGTAGATGAGGCATATGATGCAATTTCCGATATCGCTGCTCAGGGTGGTACCATTCTTTTCGTTGGTACAAAGAAGCAGGCACAGGATGCTATTAAGACTGAGGCAGAGCGTTGCGGAATGTACTATGTAAATGAGAGATGGTTAGGTGGAATGCTTACAAACTTCAGAACCATCCAGAGCCGTATTGCACGTCTGAAAGAAATCGAGACCATGTCTGAAGATGGAACATTTGATGTTCTGCCAAAGAAGGAAGTTATTGCACTGAAAAAAGAGTGGGATAAGTTAGAGAAGAACCTTGGCGGAATCAAGGATATGAAGAGAATTCCTGACGCTATCTTTATCGTAGATCCTAAGAAGGAGAGAATCTGCGTACAGGAAGCACAGTCTTTAGGAATCACACTGATCGGTATTGCTGATACAAACTGTGATCCGGACGAGTTAGATTATGTAATCCCAGGTAATGATGATGCAATCAGAGCCGTTAAGCTTATCGTTTCCAAGATGGCAGATGCTGTTATCGAGGCAAAGCAGGGAACTGAGGAAGTTGCTGCAGAAGCTGCTGAGGAGACAGTAGAAGAATAATTTTTGCATAATCATTCGAGAATTGGAGGAAAAAAAGATGGCAATTACTGCTGCTATGGTTAAGGAACTGCGTGAGATGACAGGCGCAGGCATGATGGATTGTAAGAAAGCTCTGACAGAGACAAACGGAGATATGGATGCCGCTGTTGACGTTTTGAAAAAAAGCGGTGCAGCCAAGATGGAAAAGAAGCAGAGCAGAATCGCTGCGGAAGGTATCGCAAGAGTTGCAGTAAACGGAAATGTTGCTGTTGTAGCTGAGGTTAACTCAGAGACAGATTTCGTTGCTAAAAATGAAACATTCCAGGAGTTTGTTCAGACAGTTGCAGATACAGCACTTGCTTCTGATTTAAACGGTGGAGCAAACGGCGAAGATATCGAGGCACTTCTTGCAACAAACGGACTCAGTGATCTGCTTGTTGAGAAGACAGCAACAATCGGAGAGAAGTTATCTGTGCGCAGATTCGCAAAGGTAACCGGTGATGCTGTTGCTTCTTATATTCACGGCGGCGGAAGAATCGGTGTTGTTATCGCTGCAGACGGTGCATCTGATGATGCTGCAAAAGAGGCTCTTACAAACATTGCTATGCAGGTTGCTGCAATGAACCCACAGTATATCAGCAGAAACGATATTTCCGCTGAGGAACTTGCAAAGATCAAAGAGATCACAATTGACAGCGCATTAAATGATGCAACAACTCTTCCAAAGCCTATCTTAAACAAATTACTGGACAAGGCAATCGGCGAGAAGGTATGGAGTGATGAGGATATCAATAACTTCGAAGAGCATAAGAGCAATATGAATTATGTCTGGAATTTCCTTTCCGATGCTGCAAAGGTTCAGCTGGGTGAGCTGGCTATGGCAGATAAGGCATCTATCACTGCTGAGAAGATGTTCGGCGGTCTTGTAGAAGGTCGTGTATCCAAGCAGTTAAAGGAGATCTGCCTTCTTGATCAGACATACGTTAAGGCGGAAGATGGCAAGCAGTCCGTAGCTAAGTATCTTGAGTCTGTTTCCAAGGATCTTAAAATCACCAAGATGATTCGTTTCGAAGTTGGCGAGGGTATGGAAAAGAAACAGGAAGATTTCGCAGCAGAAGTTGCTGCACAGATGAACGCATAATCCGTTCACAGAGTCAAGCTGTGTGAAAACACAAAAGGAGTCGTGGTTTTGGAAAAATAAAGAAACCGTGGCTCCTTTTTTATAACAATTTTACAACAACAGGGAATTAAATCTTTACAAGTTTTCAAAATATGTTAAAATAGAAAAGGATATTTCCCGGTGGAGGAACAGGATGAGTACAAAAGATTCAGAAGCTCTGGAGCAGCAGCGCCAGAGGAGAAATCGCATCAACCGTATGAAAACGGGAATCATTGTGACGATTACGGTATGGATGCTTGTCTCACTGTTGGCAATTATCCTTCTGACGGTGCAGGTAGCACGTTTGAGCAGCCATGTAAAGAGACTGGAGAAAGCGGGACAGACAACCGTTTCGCAAAATATTCCGGATTCTGAAAATGTGCAGGCTGCGGATACAGAAAGCAGTGGGCAGGAGACACAGAAATCTGCTTACGATAAAGTTGTGACGGGGATTGATTCCGGGGACAATATGGCAAAAGCGGGAGATGCACATAAAGTATATCTTACTTTTGACGGCGGACCGGATGAAAATACGGACAAGATTCTCGACGTATTGGATAAATACGGAGTAAAAGCAACTTTTTTCGTAGTAGGGGATGATTCCAAGGATATGCAGGAGGTCTATAAGAGGATTGTAAAAGACGGACATACACTTGGAATGCATTCCTTTTCCAACAAATACAGTACAATATATGCCTCCACAGAGGCATTTGAACAGGATTTTGATAAGATTTCCTCATATCTGAAAGACGTTACGGGAGTTAATAGTCTCTATTATCGTTTTCCAGGAGGAAGCAGCAATGAGATCAGCAATGTAAATATGGCTGAATTCGTTCGTGTCTTAAATGAAAAGGGAATTACATACTTTGACTGGAACGTTTCCGCAGGAGATACTTCATCGGATTATACGGTGGATGATGTTGTGACAAATGTGACAGAAGGAGTAAAAAGATACAAAACCTCGGTTGTGTTATTACACGACGGAGATGACAAGTCAACAACGGTAGAGGCTCTGGAACCTTTGATTCAGAAACTGCAACAGATGAAAGCTGAGATTCTGCCGATTGATGAAAATACAAAAGTCATTCAATATATCAAGGCAGATAGTGTTGAATAAATATGAGTGGAGGAAGCACGATGGGATTATTTAAAGATTTTAAGGATGATTTTTCCCAGGCAGTCAATGAAATGATGCCGGGAGCAGACGTTCCGGGAAAAGAAAACAAGACAGAAGATCTGGTAGTTAACACTCTGGGAGAAGATGTGGATGTAAAATCCGAATTATCCAAACTGGATGGTTTACTGGAGCAGGTACAAAAGGATGACGGGTCTGATACACAAAAGTTAGAGTCGGAGCTTCCACCAATTCACAAAGAGGATAAAAAACCGGTGATCACACCAACTGTGGATCCGGTAATCAATACATTTAATGAGGAGAAAAAAATTATGAGCGACACAACAATGGAAACCCCAAAGCCAACAGCACCAGTGATGAATAACAAAGTGAATCCGGATGCAGTTTCAGATGAGACATCTGTTATAACCGCAGGAACCGTTCTGACCGGTGATATCGCGTCTGACGGATCATTTGATATTCAGGGAACCATCAATGGAAATGTAACCTGCAATGGTAAGCTGGTTGTAACCGGAACGATTAACGGAAACAGTGCAGCTTCAGAGTTTTTTGCTGATGTGGCAAAAGTAGAGGGAGAAGTTGTAAGTTCCGGTACGGTTAAGATCGGAGCCGGTTCTGTGATCATTGGTAATATTTCAGCAGCTTCTGCAGTTATTGCTGGTGCGATCAAGGGTGATATTGATGTACAGGGACCTGTTGTTGTTGATACATCTGCAGTGGTAATGGGAAATATCAAATCCCGTTCCGTACAGATTAATAACGGTGCAGTAATCGAAGGTTTCTGCTCTCAGTGCTATGCTGATATTGATGTACAGGGACTTTTTGACGGAAAGTAAAATTAATCATAGGAGACAGATACGATGAAACGTATTTTATTAAAACTCAGTGGAGAGGCACTGGCCGGGGACAAGCATCATGGATTTGATGAGCCGACAGTTACGGTTGTTGCAAAGCAGGTAAAGCAATTGGTAGATGCAGGTGTACAGGTTGGTATTGTCATCGGAGGAGGCAACTTCTGGAGAGGACGTACCAGTGAGACGATCGACCGTACAAAAGCCGATCAGATCGGTATGCTTGCTACGGTTATGAACTGTATTTATGTGTCAGAAATTTTCCGTTCCGTTGGAATGATGACTTCCGTGCTTACCCCGTTTGAGTGCGGATCTATCACAAAGTTATATTCCAAGGATCGTGCAAATAAATATTTTGCACATAACATGGTTGTATTTTTTGCAGGTGGTACCGGACATCCATATTTCTCAACTGATACGGCAACGGTACTTCGTGCGGTAGAGATTGAAGCAGATGGAATTTATCTTGCCAAGGCAATCGATGGTGTATATGACAGCGATCCGAAAGTAAATCCATCCGCTAAGAAATATGATCAGGTTTCCATTCAGGAAGTCATTGATAAAAAACTTGCGGTCGTTGATTTGACAGCATCCGTAATGTGCATGGAAAACCACATTCCAATGTATGTATTCGGACTTGGTGAAACGAACAGCATTGTAAACGCGGTAAACGGCCAGTTCAACGGAACCGTCGTTACTGTGGACTAGGAGGATATAGTATATGGACGAGAGATTACAGATTTTTCAGGATAAAATGGAGAAATCCCTTGCCAATTTAAATGAGGAGTTCGCGGGAATCCGTGCAGGACGTGCGAATCCGCATGTGTTGGACAAACTTCGTGTTGATTATTACGGAACACCGTCTCCGATTCAGAGCGTTGCAAATGTCAGTGTTCCGGAGCCGAGAATGATTCAGATTCAGCCATGGGAAGCATCTATGGTAAAAGAAATTGAAAAAGCCATTCTCAGTTCGGATCTGGGAATTAACCCGACGAATGACGGAAAACTGATTCGTCTGGTATTTCCGGAACTGACCGAAGAGCGAAGAAAAGAGCTGGCAAAAGATATTAAGAAAAAAGGTGAGGGTGCCAAGGTCGCTGTGAGAAATATCCGCAGAGATGCGATGGATCATTTCAAAAAAGTAGGCAAGGCGGAGGATATTTCCGAGGACGAGATCAAGGATCTCGAAGACGGAATCCAGAAACTGACCGATCAGTATGTTGCACAGATTGACAAGGCTGTGGATGCCAAGTCGGATGAAATTCTTACAGTATAAGATGTTTAAGGGACATAAGCCTGTGGCTATGTCCCTTTTTCACTTGCAGGAAAGAGGGGAACAAGATTGATGAAAATTCCAAAACATGTGGCGATTATACTCGATGGGAATGGAAGATGGGCAAAAAGCAAGGGCATGCCACGCAATTACGGACATACCGTTGGCGCAAAGAATGTAGAAACGGTTTGTCAGGCTGCAGATGAGCTTGGAATTGAGTACCTGACACCTGTCTCTTATACACATCTCCGAGCCCACGAGACTAAGGCGTCCGGACAGCGAAGTGGCTGCACTGATGAAACTGCTGGAGAGTTATTTGAAAAACTGTATCCGCACGGCAAATAAAAATAATATGCGGGTACGTGTGATTGGGGAACTTTCCAGATTATCCGAAAGTTTTCAGAAAAAGATTGAGGAACTGGAAGAAGTTTCCGCGGCAAATACGGGACTGAATCTGACCATTGCCATCAATTATGGAAGCCGGGATGAGATGCTTCGGGCCATGAAGCATATGTTTACTGATATAAAGAATGGCAGAATCACGGAGGAGGAAATCAATGAGAAAACCTTTTCCGGATATCTGGATACAAGGGAACTTCCAGACCCGGATTTACTGATTCGTACAAGTGGAGAGCAGCGGCTTTCCAATTATCTGCTGTGGCAGCTTGCGTATAGCGAATTTTATTTTACGGATGTTCCGTGGCCGGATTTTCATAAAAAAGAATTGGAATTAGCTGTGGAAGCGTATAATAAACGAGACAGACGCTTTGGCGGACTTAAGGAGGAAGAATAGGATGTTTAAAACGAGACTGTTAAGCGGAATCGTGCTGGTAATTCTGGCTCTGTTTTTGATTATTTCAGGCCATGAAATTTTATTATTTGCAACACTTGCCATTTCCTGTATCGGAATGTTTGAATTATATCGCGTGTTCAAGATGGAAACTGTCTCTTATACACATCTGACGCTGCCGACGAAGGCTTAGGTGTAGA
>ENA-OYZC01000584-OYZC01000584.1-human-gut-metagenome-genome-assembly--contig:-NODE-584-length-10605-cov-4.050142_pt1 | contig 10605 bp, 10 predicted proteins | sample MGYA00243289_ERZ653473 | MGnify/ENA primary metagenome ERZ653473 (study PRJEB26926, sample SAMN06164904) | human gut metagenome | biome: ENVO:00009003; feature: ENVO:2100002; material: ENVO:00002003... | reverse complement strand
TGTGTATAAGAGACAGCCTTTACGTTCCGTGGCATCTGATGATTGCCCGCAAATGAGGTGTTCTCTGTGAAAAAAGCGAAAGATCAGCCTGAATCTGAACCAGCCGAACTAGTATCCCTTGTTGGAGAACGGATCAGAAAGATCCGCAAAGAAGAGGGGGGGTAAGCCTAGAGCTTTTTGCTTTATTGTCGCATAGACGAATGCCCTGTTTGCTACAATCGCATACCGCTTATCTCGCTGGAACACCTCTTGATTTTAACACAATCGGATGTTATCCTATTCTTATAGAAATCTCCGAAGGGCAGGTGTTTTCATGTACAATCATCAGCTGGAAACCTTCATCCGTGTGGCGGATGCAGGCAGCTTCAACAAGGCGGCAGAGGAAAGCTACATCACGCCAACAGCCATCATCAAGCAGATCAACCTATTGGAAGATTCCCTTGGTGTCAAGCTGTTCGAGCGTACTCGCCGGGGACTAACACTGACCAAAGCAGGCCGTTCCATGTATCAGGATGCCAAGTACATCATTCAATACTGCCATGATTCTGTCATTCGTGCCCGGAACGCAATGCAGGAGGATTCCAACGTCATCCGCATTGGTTCCTCTCCCATGACACCTGCCCAGCTGCTCATGGAACTGTGGTCGAAAGTGCAGACCATCTGCCCGGACATCAAATTCCAGATTGTGCCTTTTGAAAACACCCCGGAAAATGCACGGGAAATTCTGGCGGACCTCGGCACGAACATTGATGTAGTAGGCGGCATCTTTGATGAAACGATGCTGCATCTGCGCAAATGTGCCGGTCTGGAACTGGTTCGCAGGCCGTTTTACTGCGCGGTTTCCATCCATCATAAACTTGCGGCAAAAGACCGCTTGCAGATCACAGACCTGTACGGCGAAAATCTACTGCTGATGCACCGTGGATGGAGCCACTATGTAGATGAACTGCGGGATGATTTATGGCAGCACCATCCACAAGTAAATATCGTGGATTTTGAATTTTACAGCATGGACATCTTCAACCGCTGCGAAAACACCAACGATGTGCTGCTGGCAATTCCGGGCTGGGCCAATGTCCACCCATTGCTGAAAGTGATTCCAGTAGATTGGGATTACGGCATCCCCTATGGTATCCTGCACTCCCCGAATCCAACGCCTGCCGTTCAGCGTTTTCTGGATGCGGCTAAAATAGCCAGCAAGGAATTGTATCGCTGATACGCCACTGCAACGAGAAGCTGCTGCATGAGAAATCATGCAGTGGCTTTTTCTTTTTACAAAAGATGCACTTGACCTAAAGCTGACTCTAAGTGTTACAATCAGGGTGTCAAGCGGGTTGTTTGAACCTTTGAGTTCAAACAAGTGAACAAAATGGAGATTCCGGGAAATGCAGACTTGCGCTATACTGGAACCAGAAAAAGAGAGTACCTCAAAGGAGGAACGACCAATGAAGAAAGTCTTGATTTTGTCCGGCAGTCCCCGCAAGGACGGCAACTCCGACCTGCTGTGCAGTGAGTTTATGCGCGGTGCGCAGGAGAGCGGCAACGAAGTGCAAAAGATCTTCGTGCGCAGCAAGAAGATTGTGCCCTGCAATGCCTGCTATTACTGCCGCGACCACGGCGGCAAGTGTGCCCTGAACGATGACATGAGCGAAATTCTGGACGCAATGCAGGCGGCAGATGTTATCGTGATGGCAAGCCCAGTGTACTTCTACTCCATTGATGCACAGATGAAGATCATCATCGACCGCAGCCTTGCCCGGTGGACGAACATTCCGAACAAGGAGTTCTATTTCATCATGACCTGCGCGGACGATAACCGTGCTGCCATGGCCTGCACCTTGGAGTGTTTCCGGGGCTTTACCGCCTGCCTGAATGGTGCCAAGGAAAAGGGGGTCATCTACGGCACCGGCGTATATCGGCCCGGCGAGGTGATGTCCTCCCCGGCCATGAAGGAAGCCTACGAGATGGGCAAAAACGTCTGATTTCCCAGTTTTATATAAAGGAGTGTAACGGCTATGAACAATTTTCTGTTTGAAAACAAGACCAAGGTTTATTTCGGCAAGGGTGGCGTGAAGGAATATCTGGGCTGTCTGCTGGAGCACTACGGCGATACCGTGATGCTGGCCTACGGCGGCGGTTCTATCAAGCACAATGGTGTCTATGATGAAATCGTCGGTATTCTGAACGCCGAGGGTAAGCGCATCGTGGAGTTTCCCGGCATCATGCCCAATCCCACCTACGCCAAGGTGCAGGAGGGTGCAAAGCTGGCCCGTGAGAACCATGTGGATTTGATCCTTGCCGTGGGCGGCGGTTCCGTGTCCGACTGCTGCAAGGTGGTGTCTGCACAGGCCAAGGTAGACGAAGATTTGTGGGAGCTGGAAAACACCAAGCATACTCGTCCCACTGCGTTCATCCCGCTGGGCACCATCGTCACGGTGTTCGGTACCGGCTCCGAGATGAACAACGGCGCAGTCATCACCCATGAGGAAAAGAAGATTAAGGGGGCCCTGTGGGGTGCACAGGCCGACTTTGCTTTCCTCGACCCCACCTACACGTTGTCCGTTCCCATGAAGCAGGTCATTTCCGGTGCGTTCGACACCCTGAGCCACGCGATGGAAACTTACTTCGGCAAGCCGGACGAGAACAACCTCTCCGATGACATCAACGAAGCCGTCATGCGCAGCGTCATCCGCAACATCCGCGTCCTGTTGACCGACAAGGACAACTACGAGGCCCGCAGCGAGCTGGCATGGGCTTCGGCTATGGCCGAAAACGGCATCCTGAAAATCGGCAAGGTCACTGACTTCCAGTGTCACATGATCGAGCATCAGCTGGGTGCCTACACCAACTGCAACCACGGTGCTGGTCTGGCGGTCATTCACCCGGTGCTGTACCGTCACCTGCTCCCGGCCAACACCGCACGGTTCGCCCGCTTTGCACAGAACGTCTGGGGCATCGACCCGGCGGGCAAATCCGAGCTGAAACTGGCACAGGCTGGCGTGGAGGCTCTGGCGGCCTTCATCAAGGAGATCGGGATGCCCACCACCTTTGCAGAACTGGGCGTCCCTGCCGACACCGACCTCAAGGCTGTGGCCGATTCCACCGTGCTGACCGGCGGCTGCTGCAAGAAGCTGAGCCGCGAAGAACTGCTGGACATCCTCAACGAGTGCAAGTAATCAAGGAACGAAAAATACAAAAGGAGCTATTTATTATGGAATTCATTACTCTGAACAATGGCGTCAAGATGCCGGCAGAGGGCATCGGCACCTTCCTGCTGACCCCGGACAAAGCTGAAACTGCCGTGCTGAGTGCGCTGAAAGACGGTGCACGGCTTATCGACACCGCCAACGCCTACTGCAACGAAAAAGCCGTGGGCCGCGCTATGAAGAAGTCCGGTCTGCTGCGGGAGGAAATTTTCCTCGAAACCAAGCTGTGGCCGACCTTCTACACCGATGCCGATGCTGTGGACAAGACGCTGGCACGTCTGGACACCGACTACATCGACCTGCTGCTCATTCACCAGCCTGCCGGTGATTACGTTGCCGGTTATCGCCTGATGGAAAAGGCTTACAAGGAGGGCAAAGTCCGTGCCATCGGTCTGTCCAACTTCAACGAGGAGCAGATCAAAGAAATTCTGAGCATCTGCGAAGTCAAGCCCACCATCCTCCAGACCGAAGTTCACCCCTACGCCCAGCAGAAAGAACTGAAAGCCTTCCTCGCCGAGAATGGCATGGTGATTCAGGCATGGTATCCGCTGGGCCACGCTGACAAGGGCCTGCTGGAAGAGCCGTTGTTCACACGCCTTGCAGCAAAGTACGGCAAGAGCAACGTGCAAATTATTCTGCGCTGGCACATTCAGGCAGGCAATGTGGTCATTCCCGGCTCCAAGAACCCGGCCCACATCCACGACAACTTCGATGTGTTCGATTTTGCGCTGACCGATGCAGAAATGCAGGAGATCACCACGCTGAACAAGGATAAACGGTATTATGAGGTCACGGAGGATAAGCTGGCGGCATTCGCCACCATGTTTCCTCCCGTGGAAGATCAGAAGTAAATTTCAAGCAGTTTGTAGCTGGGTGCGGAGAGTTTTTTTGCGGAAAATGAACCAGATGAAAGGGTAAATGAAGATGAATAAGATCACGCGCAAAAGTTTTCTGAAAGTTCTTGCCGCCACCATGGTGGGTGGTGCAGCCGCTTCCGCGCTGACGGGTGCAGCGGCTCCTGTTTCCATTGACGAGACAAACGGCAAGGTAAGCCGCTGGGTAAAGAACAACCTGAACCCGGACGGCCCGCTGACGATTGCCAAGCAAGGAATGTTCTCCTCCGGCGGCACGGTCACGGCACCGGTGGCAGGCACTTATGATGCCACCACCAACTGGCTGGACACTACCCGTGCAGGCAACACCGCTCATGTGGATCACGCTAATGTTCTGTATCAAATCCCGGCAGACAGCAACGGTTGGCCGATGGTTTATCTGCACGGCTATGGACAGTCCCGCATGGGCTGGATAACCACCCCGGACGGCCGTCAGGGCTGGGCCGATCTGTTTCTGCGCAACGGCTACTCTGCGTTCTTGGTAGACCAGCCCCGCCGTGGTGAGGCTGGCAGTACCGCCCAGATGAGCACGGACGGTTTCCTCGATACTTGGTCTGCCAACTCCAAGGACTACAAGCCCGGCGATCAGGCATGGTACACCCACTTCCGCATTGGCCGCGTTGCCCCGGAACGGTACGAAGGCTCCCAGTTCCCGGAGGGCGATGCTGCACAGAATCAGTTCTTCCGCCAGATGACCCCCAACACCGGCGACTTCGATCAGGCAGTTGCTGCCGCCGCACTGGGCGAGGTGATGAAGGACGTGCAGACCCTGACCGGCCACAAGTCCATTTTCGTCACCCACTCGCAGGGCGGTGCAGTCGGCTGGGATGTGCCCGCCGACAACATTGCCGCCATTGTTGCCATTGAGCCGGGCGGAACCCCTGCCATCGGCTCGGAGCAGTACACGAAACTGCTGAGCGCAGGTATTCCAATCGCTATCTACTTTGGCGATTACATCGACAACGGCCCGGAAGATATCATGTCCACCAGCTTCTGGCGGCGGGTACGGGACGGCGCACTGGCCTTTGCCGCCCAGTACAATGCCGATGGCGGTGACTGCACTGTGGTCGATCTGCCGAAAATCGGCATCACCGGCAACTCCCACTTCATGTTCCAAGAGCTGAACAACAAAGAGATCGCTGATCACATTTATCAGTGGCTGGAGAGCCGCGCACTGGCATGAGCGGTTCTCTGAGATTCCCGGCATTTTACATAGATAGAGGCGTGTTTCGTATGAAGAATAAAATTTCCCGCCGCCAGTTTTTGCAGGTTGCTGGCGCATCTGCTGCCGCCCTGCTGCTGGCTTCCTGCTCCGGCAATTCCGCTAGCAGTGTGAGCAGTTCTTCTGTGGCTTCCAGTGAAGCCGCATCCAGCGCGGCTGCTTCTTCGGAAGCTACCAGCACGGTAACGACTATGGGCAAAACGCTGGTGGTGTATTTCTCCGCCACCGGCACGACGGAAGGTGTGGCGCAGGCCATCGCCGACACCGTGGGTGCTGACCTGTTTGAAGTCGTTCCGTCTGACCCCTATACCTCCGATGATCTGAACTGGACGAACAATGACAGCCGCGTTTCCCGTGAACACAACGACGAGGGCCTTCGTGCTGTGGCTTTGGAAAGCACCGATGTGGACGGCTGGGACGATTACGACACCGTGTTCATCGGCTACCCCATCTGGTGGGGCATTGCCGCATGGCCCATGAGCAGCTTTGTTGCCGTCAATGACTTCACCGGCAAAACGGTCATTCCGTTCTGCACTTCGACTTCCTCCGGCATCGGCCAGAGCGGTGATCTGCTGGCAGAATTAGCGGACGCCGGCACTTGGCTGGACGGCCAGCGGTTCAGCCACAGCAGCAGTGAAGCCGACATTGCAAGCTGGGTAAATGGCCTGAACCTGTAAGCAGAGCTTTTGTGTGAGGAGAATTTTCTCTTGCGGTAATTTTTGAAATAGAGGGTAAATCAAAAGGAGAATGTTTGTATGAAAGCATTGCTCATCAACGGCAGTCCGCGGCCCAACGGCTGCACCTTTACGGCCCTGACCGAACTGGCAAATACGCTGGAAGCCGAGGGCATTGAAACCGAGATCGTCCATGTGGGCAACAAGGACATCCGGGGCTGCATCGCCTGCCGCCGCTGCCACAGCACCGGCTCCAACAAGTGCGTCTTTGATGATATTGTCAACGAAGTAGCCCCCAAGTTGGCTGAAGCCGATGCCTTTGTCATTGGCGCACCGGTGTACTTTGGTTCCCCGGCAGGCGGCGCGATCTCCTTTATGGACCGCCTGTTCTTCAGTACCCTGAACATCGACAAGACCATGAAAGTGGGTGCTTCGGTCGTGACCTGTCGGCGCGGCGGCAACACTGCTTCCTACGATGTGCTGAACAAATATTTTACCATGTGTGGGATGCCAGTGGCCAGCAGCCAGTATTGGAACATGGTCTACGGCGGCTCTGCCGAGGAGGTCAAGAAAGATGCCGAGGGCTTGCAGACCATGCGCACCCTTGGCCGCAACATGGCCTTTTTGATGAAGAGTATCCAGATAGGCAAGCAACAGATCGGCCTGCCCGAAAAAGAACCTGCTGTCTTCACAAACTTCCATCATTGAGGAAGTGTTCCATATTCCTCCTTCTTTGTTGCAGGGAAAGCCGGGACGGAAACGTCCCGGCTTTCCCATTTTCCTGATTTTTGCGAGGTGATTTTATGCGCAGCGTGATTTTCGCGGTTTCCACCGCTTTGACCGTTTTATTATCCGCCTGCACCGGGGCGGCATCCTCTGTGCCAGTCAATACGGTTTCTTCGGTTTCGGCCAGCACATCCATCACGACCTCGTCCGAAGTGGATTCGGCTGTTTCGGAGAGTGCTTCTTCGGAAACCGGAAACATCCAGACTGGGCTTGTCCGGGAGCAGACATTGGACAGCACTGAGGAGCTCATCCATTACAGCTACTACCTGCCGGAGGATTACGACCCCACCCGGAAGTACCCCATGATGGTGGTCATGCCCGGCTATAACATGATGTGGTTCGGGGAATCTTCCTCCGGCAGCAATCTGGACTGGACGGGGTTTACCAGCTGGACGAACCTTGGACAGGATATGATCGTAGTGTCTGCCCAGCTCACCGACTGGGGCGACACTTCGGCGCGGCAGGCCATCGCTCTGACGGAGTATTTCATCAATCACTTTGCCGTAGATACCGCCCGCATTTACGCCGCAGGCTACTCGGCTGGCGGCGAAACCATGTCGCGGGCAGTTGCCATGCGGCCTGACCTGTATGCAGCTTATCTGCATGGAGCATCCCAGTGGGACGGCGGTTTTGCGCCCATTGCAGAAAACGGCGTGGCGGTCTACATCTACATGGCGCAGGGCGATGAATACTACGGTGTGCAGAAAGCACGGGATGCCTACAACGGTCTGCACGATGCTTACGCCGCCGCAGGCTGGACGGATGAACAAATCGACACCGTGCTGCAAATGCAGACCCCGGACAACGCCTTTTTCGATGCGCAGGGGCTTCACGTCTACCATGCTGCCGCAAATGTTGTCTTTGATGATGCCGATATTCTGAACTGGATCGTTTCCAAACACAAGTGATAGGAGAGAAATTTTGAACCGACGGCAATTCACAAAACTTCTGGCGGGTGTAGGGCTGCTTCTGGCAGGCTGCCGGGCAGGTGCTGCACCCAGTTCCTCCACCCCGGAAAGAAAGGATTCCATGCAAACGACCACCCAAACTTATACCCGCACCACGCCCATCGAAACCGTACGGAATGACCCGGTTTTCGGTGATTATGGGCGGCTGATCTTCCCTGTGGAACGCTCTTATTACAGCGGCGACACGCTGGAGCAACTGCATCTTACCTACTATAACAACATCGACCCGGACGAAACAGTGGACATCTGCAACACCCTGCGCCAGCGTGCAGCGGACGGGCAGACCATCTTTTACGATATTTACACCGAGGACGAACAAGCCGCTGACCCGGACAAAGCTGACACCGGCTTATTCTACTTCAAGGGTAATCCCGGCGCAAAATTTTCCATCTGCAACGCAGGCGGTGCGTTTGCGTATGTGGGGGCCATGCAGGACAGCTTTCCTCATGCACTGGAACTTTCCCGCAAGGAGTACAACGCTTTTGCGCTCATCTACCGCCCCGGCGCACAGACCGCCTGCAAAGATCTGGCACGGGCCATTGCCTTTGTCTTTACCCATGCGGAGGAACTGGAAGTAGACACCAGCGGCTACTCCCTCTGGGGCGGTTCTGCCGGGGCACGGATGGCGGCGTGGCTGGGCAGCTACGGCACGGCATCCTTCGGTGAACAGGCGTATCCGCAGCCGGGAGCCGTCATCATGCAGTACACCGGGCTGGGGGAAGTCTACGGCAACGAGCCGCCCACTTATGCCTGTGTGGGTGACCGGGACTACATCGCAGACGAACGCGTGATGCGCTGGCGCATTGAAACCATCCGCTCTCAGGGCACCCCTGCCGAGATCGAAGTTTTTCCGGGCCTTGCCCACGGTTTTGGCTTGGGCACCGGCACCTCTGCCGAAGGCTGGCTCGATCATGCCGTAGCGTTCTGGGAAGAAAACATCTGAAACCGTGAGGAAACTGTTATGACGAAAAAATGGACTGCACTGCTTCTCGCGGCAGTACTTGCTGTCGGCCTTTCGGCCTGCGACACCAGCCGCGCAGAAGCCCCCGGCAGCAATTTGGAAAGCGGAGTTTCCGCCATCGAGGATGCTATGACGAAACGAAATGAAACCGAAAGCAGCTCGTTCCCGGCAGGCAGCGACCTGCGCATCGGCACTTCTGCCGACACCGTTGCAACGCCGAATGATTTCCCGGCAGCATACAACTACGGCACTGGAAAAATTGAGGATTATTCCCGTACCGCCATGCCGCAAAAGATGCCGGAACCAGTGGACAATGCGACCGTGCTGAACACCTCGGCAGACCCTAACCATATTCAGGCGTTGTACCTGTGGGAAGAAGGCAACGTTCCGGCTAAAACGCAGTTCACCGCTGCAATGACCGGTTATTTTGACAACTGGGATTTCCGCCCCTATGTGACGGCAATTCCCGTCCGCACCGGAGTACAACCGAAAGGTGCTGTGGTGTTGATGGCAGGCGGTGCGTATCAGTTCCGTGGAAACTATACCGATTCTCTGCCCACGGCAGCGGCTCTACGGGAGCTGGGCTTCCAGACCTTCATCGTAGATTACCGTCTGTCGCCCTACACGCAGGAGGAAGGCGCGCTGGATGTAGCGCGGGCTGTCCGCTTTGTGCGGCAGAATGCGGATGTTTACGGCATTGACCCTGACGATATTGCAGTTATGGGCTTTTCCGCAGGCGGCATTCAGGCGGGCGAATTTCTGATGCACTACGATGAAGATGTCAACGGCACTGCTCTGGATGAAAGCTATGTACCCGATGCGCTGGATGCTGTTCCGGCTCACGCTTCGGCGGCGGGCATGATCTATTCGTTCTATGGGCGGCTCAGCGTGGGCAACATGGACCCGGACTGGCTGGCCGAGGGTGATCTGCCGCCAACATTCTACGTTTACGGCACGGAGGACCCCTTCTACCGCCAATTCCAGCAGCAGTATGATGTGATTCGGAATATGGGCATTTCCGCCGGACGCATCGTGCTGAATAGCTGGCCCCACGGCTTTGGCTCGGATGGCGGCTGGGTGAACGATTACGCCGCATGGCTGGAAAGTGTTTTTGCAAATAAGGAGGAATCTTAACATGGAATATCGTACTTTGGGCAATGACCTGACCGTTTCGGCTGTGGGTCTGGGCTGTATGGGCATGAGCCATGCCTACGGCGCACCTGCCAACAAGAAGGAAATGACCGAACTGCTGGCGCAGGCCGTGGGTATGGGCTATACGTTCTTTGACACCGCCGAAGTCTACGGCACACCGGATAATCCCCACGACAACGAGGAACTGGTGGGTGCTGCCCTGAAGCCCTACCGAGATAAAATCGTTCTGGCGACCAAGTTCGGCATCCATTTTGACATGACCAGTACGGCAGTCAACAAGCCGCTGGTGCCGGATTCCCGCCCGGAAGTTATCCGTGCATCGGTAGATGCCTCCCTCAAGCGGCTGGGCACTGACCATATTGACCTGTATTATCAGCATCGGCTTGACCCCAAGGTACCCATTGGGGAAGTGGCCGGTGTAATGGCTGACCTGATTCGGGAGGGCAAGATCACTCACTGGGGCCTTTCGGAAGCCACCGAGGAGACCATCCGCCGAGCACACGCAGTCTGCCCGGTAACGGCCATCCAGAACCGTTACTCCATGATGGCCCGCTGGTACGAAAGCCTGTTCCCGGTTCTGGAAGAACTGCACATTGGTTATGTGGCATTCTCGCCGCTGGCAAACGGTTTTCTCTCCGGCAAATACGATAAGACTTCCAAGTTTGAAGCAGGCACGGACTACCGCAGCGTCATGCCGCAGTTCCAGCCAGACAGCATTGACCAGAACCACGCCCTGCTGGAAC
>ENA-OYZC01000582-OYZC01000582.1-human-gut-metagenome-genome-assembly--contig:-NODE-582-length-10628-cov-5.516788_pt1 | contig 10628 bp, 10 predicted proteins | sample MGYA00243289_ERZ653473 | MGnify/ENA primary metagenome ERZ653473 (study PRJEB26926, sample SAMN06164904) | human gut metagenome | biome: ENVO:00009003; feature: ENVO:2100002; material: ENVO:00002003... | reverse complement strand
AGGTAATCAGGGTATCAAACAAATCCGTGAATCCTTTGCGGTTCAGCCGGCAGGGGGTAGCGGTCATACCCAATTTCCTCGCCTCCGGATAACTCTTCCAAAGCTCCCGATAAGTTTCTGCCAGGGCATGATGTGCCTCGTCAATAACAATCAAATCCGGCTGTCCGTTCACAATCTTCCGGTTTCGTGACAACCACTGGATGGACATCACCCTCACACTTCCGTCCTCCCTCCCCATTCCATAACGGGAAACCGTCTCCTCTATCTGCTCCACCAGTTCCCGACGATGCGCCACAATCCATACCCGGGTACCGGAACCACACAAGAACTCCCTCACTATGGCAGCCAGCAGGTGTGTCTTTCCCGTGCCTGTAGGCATCTGTACCATCACACTCCGGTGAAGCTCCCACTCTTCAAAGAGCCTGAACTTCATCTCCTGCTGGTAGTCACGAAGACAATCGTTCTTGCAATACATTATACGGATGCCAGTCGCTACCGACAACAAAAACAAGGAAGGCCGCATACGTTATCGCATACAGCCTATAGCAAATATTCTATCTTTATAAATTTATTTTATCGGCGGTTATGAACTGTTCCTCCACCGAATTCAGACAGGACCTATTATTGTCTATCCCTCTATAATCCAATCACTCAAAGTGTGACTTTCCGAGTCAAAGTTTATCCCCACCTTCACTACGGGAAGTCCGCAAAGAACAAAGCGTTCGGGATAGTTCTTCAGATTTATTTGGGCTAAAGCGGAATCAGCACTTTTGTCCAGTTTCAATTCAATGACATACAAAGTGTGGGTAGTACGCATCACCACGTCCACACGCCCTTTCGGGGTACGGACTTCCAAATCCACATACATCCCGAACAAAGAAAAGATGATGTAGAATAGTTGCTGATAATGTCCCTCATAATTCGTATTATCATAATACGGGACGGTGGAAAGGAATAGTTAGGCAAAAGGCTTTACATCAACCCCACCCTAATTTCACCGTTCGGAATATCCAGTGTATATAGTTGAGTCAACTTATCATAGTTTTTAATCGTAATATAACCGCTCTGATAAAGCAGAGGCACGATAGTGGTCATACGCTCGGTAGGGGCATCAAAACTGGTTGAAAGCGCCTTCTTCATTCCGATAGCAGACGGAGACACCTTGAACTTGCGCAGCATCTCTATCAGATAGGTGGGCGTACCGCTGCCAAACCAGTAATTGTCTATCCTCCTTCTTTCTAAGGCATTCAGTAGGCTGAATGGGTTACAAATATCAGGCGAAGACCAAGTGAAATGATAGCCGTCATATTTCTCTTTCAGCTTCCGCAGCGTTTCCTCTTCAGTCATTTCCTGCGCAACGGCAAGCCGTTCTATATATTCATGCATCTGCTCCAGCATTTCTCCCTGAGTGATGCCACAAATGGCAGCGTATGGTTTCAACATACTGACATTCGAGATATTGTTCAAAGTGCCGGACATGCTGAGCTGCGCGAACTTGGTGACACCGGTCAAGAAAACAAAGCGCAGATAAGGGTCGCACCCCTTCAGCGGGCTGTAAAAATTATGCATCACATTACGAAGTACGGGGAGATTCTCTTCCTCATGCAACACATCCAGTAAGAGCGCGTCATACTCGTCAATGAGAACTACCACCTGCCAGCCCGTCTGCTCATAGGCACGCTTTATCAAGTCTGCCAACTGGACGTTAACCTCCGCATCATTGTTTTTCGTCAGGCCATATTTCCCATTATATTCCCGCAACTGCCAGACCAGATACTCATTCAGTTTCTCCTTGTCCAAATGTTTGGCCAGGCTCATATCAAAGTGCAGCACCGGATATTCCGTCCACTCGGTTTCCTGCTTTTCGATAACAAGTCCTTTGAAAAGGTCTTTCTTCTCGGCAAAAAAGTCTGTATCCCTATCGGGCATCTCTTCAACTGCTGCTTTTCCATTATCTTTCGCTTTTACCGTTTATGCAAAGGAACAAAATATCTATTTCAGAAATCTTAACCGGATTATCTTTTTTATCATTTAAAGCCCCTTTGTCCAAAGCAGAATGAAATGTTACAACCCTTCCAGCTCTTCAGCTGAAAGCTGGGTAGTCTGAACGATAAATTCCACGGACAAGCCGTTGTCTTTCAGCTTGCGAGCTATCTCCAGACGCTCTTCCGTGCTTCCTTTCTTTCAAACGGAAAAGAATAAAGGTAACGAACGGTAACCGTCATATTATAAGTATCCAACCCCTATGGCAATAGTCCTTATCTCCTGTATTCACTGGGGTTTGGGATGTATCGTAAGATTGAATTGTAAATATTTGATTTTAGCCACTGAAAAGTGCCTAAAAAACATTTGAGCTAATAATTTAAGCGATTTCTCAACGATTGGCCCATGCCAATCCGATATTATGAAGAAGGGTAAGATTAACAAAATGAAACATACTATTCCACCAACGATAATAAACTTTTCATCTTTTTGATTAAAAGTTCAGTTCGGTTAAAAAGAGGTTTTACATCTTCTTCAGCCCAATCGAACATGTCATCATAATCACCGGCATGACGCATATTCTGTAAACGAGAGACCAAACGCATCTCATCTTTGTCCAACAACCCTTTAGTTGCAAATTCCTGCCCCAACAAACAAATTACACCGCTATGGGTCTTAGATGTAAAACCTTTATCTATCAATAATGCGGAAGCCATGTGGAAGACAGCATAATACAAACGATTTGCAACCAAATTCCAATGATTCATGGTAGCATTGTCCGAAGCTTCAATAAAAACGCTATCAGCCTTTTGAACACGGTAAGCAATAATAGATTTCTTTTCTTCTATACTTAGTGGCATAATTCAATTCCCTCCTGTTCTACATTCTTATAAAAAAGAGTGAAACTCCGTCTTTGCCAATCTGTATAAGTATATATCAATGGATTGATATCCGCACCGATTTTCCAACCTAATTCAACCAGTGGATAAGCTACACGGTCAAAATCTTCATTATATATGCGAGATTTGTCCAATAAAATAAGAATATCCCAATCGGACTCATGATGTGCATCCCCACGAGCCTGAGAACCGAATAAAATGACACGACTCCCTGAAGGCATCACCTGACGAGCCGTTTCACGAATGGAATGGATAATCTCATTTTTTTGCATAATGGTATTAGCTTAACATATTGTATGACAAAGAAACAAATTATATTCCGCTTATCCAATAATGAAGCAATTATATTTTAGTTTTTTTATGTTATCGTCCAATTTTGACGTGTACCCCAAGGAAAGCCGCCACAAGGCAGTTCTCCAATAATTAACGTCAAAAAAATACTGATTTTTAATATTTGTTATTGCTCCAGTCCGATTGTCAAGGGTAACAAATATTCATAATCCCTACGTCCTTTAACAATTTCACTGAAAAATCTCTTGAAATAATCAAGCACAGACACACCCTGCATCCTGCAAGTGAAGATGATGGTATGATATACCGCTGAGACCCGGCCATCTTGTCACTTCCGAAAAATAACGAGTTCTTACGCTCACCAGCCAATGGACGAATAAAACGTTCGGCACAAACTCTATTGTCGGCACTCATAGTACGACAAAATACTTTCAGCACCATTATAGGTTACCTGCATAAACTGGTATCCGGGTCTAAAACGTCTCTCAAACATACTGTAAGACCGTCGGTCATAGCTGAACAAACGAACCAGACGTAAATCTTTAGACATCACGATAAAGACATCACCATCTTCCAGCTCACGGTTCAACTGCTGATGGATGATGGATAAGACCTTATCATATTTACAGCGCATATCATGAAAATCACGAACAAAGAAAAAACGGTTTAGTCCTGTAATATTCAACATAAAACCTCCAGTTTCTCCACCAAGCTTTTCAAACCTTCGTAGCTTAAATTTTTCTGACTGATATGAACACCATTGCTCATGCGGATATCCACCAGGATTCGAAGTTCAGTATGACAAGAAAGCCGAGGATCCGATTCTGGCTTTTATTCCGGAATTGGCGAAGGACTTTCCGGCATTTCTGATTCCGGTGAGGGAGCACCCAAAACCTGAACAGGAACTATCTTCTTCCGGGTATCCTTGTACCATTTGAAAAATAGGTTATTAGGCACTTTGTTGGACATACAAAATTTCTCAATAGAAACACCCGCAGGGATACCTTCCAATTTATAGCGCAAAAATAGACGCTCAAAATCATTGTAACTATACATAAACTTGGCTTTTGATTTAACGAAAGCAAAGATCTAACTTTTATATCGGTTATCCTATACGTCATTTTTGGATGCTAACGAACCATTTCTGAAAGATGTTATAAAGAACCTTGTGCTTAACACAAAACGATTGGAGAGATTCTCCATGAGGCAAGGCCTCCGTCTGGTACTGAAAGTAAAACCTTTCAAGATCTTCACTGCTATACATAATTCTATAAATTTGGTTGGCAGCGAAGATAGGACTTTCAATTAATAGCCATTTTTGACTGCTTACATAAAATAGGATTGGCAATATGCCAACAGTTAACAAGCAAGTTATTTTTTTAACCATTCTGTGTATAGGCACTTGAAAAAGTGTTTAGGCAAAAGGAGATGCCCTAAATTGAGTGCTTACTAAAAAAACAATCAAAGCATTTGATATAGAAAATAACTAGCGTTCTCATAATCAAACATCTCAATATTTTGATTATCGACCTTACCTGTAAAATAGCATTGAGATTCATAATCAAATCCTTGAAATTTTGATTTATTCCATTCTATAGTAACATGATAATTGGCTACATAATAAAAAAGCATGTCAAAAGCTCCTTTTACATGTCCGTTTCTCTGATAATCAAATACATGAATTCCAGAAATAGAACGATGCATAACCAAGAAATGAAAATATTCACCCTTTGAATAATCAAAGACCATTTGTTTTTTACGATAAGGATTCACTTTCATTCCACAAATGAAAGCGATACATGCCCTTTTATCGTTTGTCATCTTTATAAAATTTATAGATGTTACTATTGCTATGCAAATTCAGAATCTTCTCCATTTTACGGGAAGCCGAACAATTACATGTCTCTAAATGCATATAGGCCAATGCATATTCATTATATATATTTGTCATGAAAATCCCCGGGTCATCACTACCTAACACGACAGACGGAAGCAATATTTTTTCTTGGTCAACCTCAAGCCATTTTTCCAAATGATATTCTTTTAAATGTTGATAGTGACTGATACATAAATTGCTTGTAGGCAAAGCTTCAATAACAATTTCCTTCCTAGCAAGATATTCCAAAATTAGCAATTGTATAATTCCCAATGCATCAGAACTAAATAATTTATCCGTTTCTATTTCTATCACTTCATCATAATTCTTCCGGCTGTTTACAGTATCCCCCAAGTACTTCTGTCCATTTGTCGATGCATGATAAGCTTCTATAATTGGTTTGATCCCAGACTTGCCAAACTCAGTTTGTATATCATTATACTGTTCGTATGAATAATTGGAATACCAGCTATCATAACGCATATCCGCCTTTTCCAAAAGAAGAAACGGATCATATTGCCTATATTCCCAAGCTTTGCTCAACAGATAGGGCAGATAATACGTCCCATATACCTTATAAGAATATTCCGCAATCTCACTCTCAAGAGGCAGAACCAGATGTTGCAACCCTTCATGTTTTGATTCACGTATCAGTTTCCATACAAATACCAAATCATCCAACCACTCTCCTTGTGGCAAATAACATATTTTCCCAATTCTCCGTATCCACAAATCAGGTGATATGCCTATCGCCGTACAATGTCCTAAACGGTCGCCCGGCCACAAGTCTAAAAAAATCACGGCTTCTACAATAGTTCTCAGTCCACTCACTAAGTGGCTAAAATCCTCTCCTGCATGAAAAGTGAAATGTTTCACTCCCTGGTTTCTTAAAAAACGATACGTTTGTGCAAAGACCTCCGGTCCTGCATCAAATTCACTAGCAGCCGCATCGACTCCCACTACATATTGTTTGTTATCAGGACTTTCTTTCAAAAAAACGGCCAAAGCGATGGCTTTTCTTTTCAGTTCCTTTCGCAGGAAACGGGATCTGATATTAAACTTCTTCTCGAACGTTTTTTCCGGACGCTTTATGAAATGCGCAATCAATCGCAAATCCGTATCCTTCAAAAATTCCGATTTTCTTTTAGCCTCTTCGAAACCTCTTCGTATTCTGCTAACCAGCAAACTGTTTTCTACGGATGAGTTCTTTGGAGAAAAACGGCCTTCGATTAAAGCTAGCTTTGTACAAAAGTTACATCCTGCCAGCTGTAAAAAACGTTTTTCATAAAACTCTTCAATATGCCACCTAAATGAATTTTCTGTCAAGAGCTGGAATTGCGGGAATCCCACTTGAAGCCGTTGCATCACCACAAACCGATGAACCATGCCTTTTATCAACAAGTAATGATGGAACATACCCGCCACTTTGGTATCATGATAATTCCTTATTTCACTCATGACACACAGGCAGAACAGCAATTCATCTATCATCATCCCAGTTTCACTCATCCCCCCGAAATCCCCCCACAAATTTCTCAATCTAACCGGAGATGAATAATCTTTCTCCCCTTTTATGATCTCCTCCTCCTTAATTAAGCCATTACTAATAGCTATTTGTGTTATCAATCTGCCGCGCAAGTCCGCCGCCTGCTTCATCCGTTCATACAATCTGAGAGGTGTAAAATCCGAGATTATCTGTTCCGACAATTTCCTGACTGCCGCTTTACTTTCATACGCATCCTGATAATCTTTCGCCATCTTATAAGGACTCCTCAACAATAAATTCCATAACACATCCGTCTCTGTTGTTCCGTTCAAATGAAGATGCAAGTCATTCAGTCCTCCTTCCTTCTCCATTATATAGTTAAATGCCGGTATGTATGGAAGTAACTGGACCGTATGTTTGAACTGCTTCAAGAAACAGTTGGCAAACTCCATCATTTTCCTCCTGTCCTTTTGTAATGCCGATGTAAACTTATCCGCAAAGAAAGCGGAAATCAGTAACAAAGGGGGAAACTGCTTTATCAGTTCCATCCATTCTGTAAAACGATCAGCCTTTACATATAGTTCGTGATTTACCGATATCAAATATTCTTTGGCAAGGTCATAAGGAATCCCTCCTATCAAGTCCGGCAAATCCCGGTAAGCCGCTAATGCATTCTTTGCCAATCCTTCATAATAAGAATCATGCTTTAGAGGAGCGTTTTGTCTTTCCAGTGCAATCAACCTTCGTTGAACCTGTCCTATGGACACCTGTCTACTTGTTCCCCAATAACGTTCATACTCAAACAAGCTTTCGTTATCACACAATAGTTGAGATAATATCGGAATCATCTTTATCAGATATAGATTGCATTCAGAATAGCAAAGACAGGAGAATCAGACTGATGCAGTGATTCATAATTCGCTTTTACAAAATCAGCTACATTTTTTATTTTTCCTTTCAACAAGTTTATTTCATTGAACAGTTCCCTAAGACCAAGTTTTGTCTCGCTCATTTTATTTGATATATCATCTTTTATGAAATCCACCTGCATCTCATCCATGCCATTATGTAGCAAGACTTCTAATTCATCCACCTTTATTATATTTTTTGTCTTTTTACGAAGAGTCTGTTTCTCTTTCAGCAATTGCTGGTATTCTTCTTCCTCCCCAGGTAACAAAAATTCAGACGTATTGTATGTTGACAATTTTTCTTCCACTTCCTTCAATTGGATAAAATACTTTATCCACTCTTGAATTCCATTATACCTTTTCAATTCCCACAACACATTCTCCTGCTTTTTTAGCAATAAAGCCAGTTTATTATTCATCTGATCATATTTTAACAATTCATTCAAGTACTGTTCTTTCTCCTCAATATCATTTTGCATCAAGTATTTTAAAAAGGGATTCAAAAAAATCTCTAGCAGAGGACATTCTGAAAGCCATTTATAAAAATCAGTTTTACCGTTTATCGTCATTTTAGAAGATGCCGCCTTTCTGTTATGAATATAGATGGTCTCAATATCCCCTATTACATTAAAGTTCATATTGGGAATTCCGTATTCGGCCATTTCTTCCACCAATGCAGCATTCAGCAGAGCCACAATATACGCATTAAATTTCATACCGGCACTTCTATATTTATCATCCTCGTCTATCTGTAACATCGTATTATAGAACCGGATAAAAATATGATAGAGTAATGATGTCGAAACCTCCACGCTCATATCTGCTGCCCACTCCTTCAATTCTCTAATAACAGTAGTCCACAAATCGTCCTCCTTTATATCTATGGTGACATCGTTCCAATTGGCCAATCCTTCTTTCCGGCTCACCGGATCCAAGAAGAAGGGTTGCAGGAAATTACTATATGGAGCTTCTTTGGATAACATTTCTTCTAAACTGTCCGAACCGTTGTTCTTACTGTAAAACAAGGTTTCTCTGATAATCGCCAGCAACCTGTAAACAGAAAGAAAAACATTCTCATGTTGCCGAGTATCTATTGTACCCAACATAGGAAGCATGGAAAGCACCTGATTGCTTTCCGACAGCAAGACAGGAGCATTGTTGCCTATAAATATAGTTCCCGCCATGGTTTCAACATTCTCCTGTTTGTTCCTATTCAACTTGCTGTTACAAAAGGCCTGTGCCAACCCTACACTCTTCAGTAAATTGATATTAGCATTCAATTGTGAAAATTCAAGTAAGTCACGCACCATACTCCGGTCCGACAGCTTTCCTCCCAGCCTTTCGCTTAAAACCTCTATATACGACAAACGTATCCAATAATCAAAAATCAGGAAACGATTTTTTCGTACCAATTGATTGAATTTAGTTCCGACAGCAAAAAGAGCCTTGTTCAATATATCATCATTGGTTTCCGGAAGGAAGTTACTGCCTGTATACAATGCATTAGCATGTATCAGGAACTTCAGCATTTCAATAGTATACACAGGTGTCCCGTTAATCAACAATTTAGTATTTGCCGCCTTTTGATTGATGTCATTTGCAAAAACATTCAGCAGTCCTGTAGTTATATCCATTTTCTCCTTTTGGGCAGAATTGAAGTTCAATAAAGTCAGGATACGTACCTGTCCCCTCAAAGATAATCCTAACAGGAAATGGCATATTTCAGTATTAATCCTTTCATTTCCCGATGATATCCCGATACGGTTCAACAAATCCTTATAACATTTGACAATAGCCTTTCCCTTTTTCGTATCCGTATAGATTACTTCCAAAGAATAATCATCCTCTTCCAGATACTCTCTGATTGTTTTTAAATGTATTCGGTATTCCGGTTTCAAAAGTTTAATCAGATATTGATTTTCCAATTGGTCTATCATTTCCGCAAATTCCTCTTTTCTATGTCCGGCATACTCCATTTCCTTTTTCAAGAAGTCATCATCAAAACATTTCCAGTTGGCTTTTCTTACCAGTTTGCTATAAAGTTCCAAATCTCCGGTCAGTATGGTTATTATCTGCCCGGAAGTAATGTACTTTCTCAACACTTCCAATATTTCAAATCCTTTCTTAAAATCCGTATCAATATCATCAAAAGGAATCACAATACATTTTTTATCCAGCAACTTCAACGTTTCTCTGATATAGATGTGGAATCTCTCTTCCAAATTATTAAAAGCCTTGGCTTTATTCATACCCTGTATAGAAATGAATTCTTCATCATCCCATCCGTCATATACATTATCTTTACCTATGCCATCAATAAAAGGCAATGCCTTTAGCAAGTCATTATAACAGTCAGCATGTTTTTTCTGTTCTTCAAAGCGCTTGTCTCTGACGGAATAATAATTTTCGTTCAAAGCGTTTTCCACACATTCCTGAATAGCGGCCAATATATTGATAAACGGATGTTGTTTCGTTTCAATCAATGAAGGATCTATAGGACTTAAGCATAATATATCCTTTCCCTTGTCTCTTTTTATTCTATATAGAAAAGACAATAAGAAAGTTGTTTTCCCTGCCCCACGACTGGCAAAAACAGAAATAGTACTATGAAATCTATGAAAATCAGTATTTTCCCCAACTTCTATGGCATTGTCATACAACTGATCCCACATTCGCATAATCTGTCTCATTTTGGAACGGTGTATCAGGCTCTGTTCGTCATAGGGTGCAGCGTCCGAATAATCACACTTGGAAAAATCTAAAACTACTTTATTCTCCATCTTACAAAAATTACGGTTAACAGCAATAGCTATAATAGCTTAATATCACTTCTCTTATTTGGGTTCTGGCATATCGTCTGGCTTCTATAGCAGACAACCATACCGATGATAACAATACAGCGAAAATGACAATGAACTCGAGCCATGATATATCCTTGTTCAGTCCCCATTTTAAATCTATCAATACACCTATAGCTACTATAAAAGAAAAAATCAATCCTTCAAAAACAGCCTGCATTACCCACATTCTGTTCATAAAGATAATCTGTTCTTTGGCTTCTTCTTTTTTATGTAATTCAATCCACATGTAACTATAGGCTAGTTTTTTATCCGAAACTGATAAAGATAAAGCATTAGAAGCCAAAGCATTCATTGTTCTGTCGCTGTCTCTTATACACATCTCCG
>ENA-OYZC01000580-OYZC01000580.1-human-gut-metagenome-genome-assembly--contig:-NODE-580-length-10838-cov-3.657516_pt1 | contig 10838 bp, 9 predicted proteins | sample MGYA00243289_ERZ653473 | MGnify/ENA primary metagenome ERZ653473 (study PRJEB26926, sample SAMN06164904) | human gut metagenome | biome: ENVO:00009003; feature: ENVO:2100002; material: ENVO:00002003... | reverse complement strand
CTTTGTTACCTACATCCGCGCCATCCTGCTGCGTGATACCGGCGCTACCATCTCTCCCTTCAACGCCTTCCTGCTGCTGCAGGGCACCGAGACCCTGAGCCTGCGCATCGAGCGCCATGTGGAGAACACCAAGAAGGTGGTCGAATTCCTGGCAAACCATCCTCAGGTGGAGAAGGTCAACCACCCCTCTCTGCCCGATCACCCGGATCACGCCCTGTACGAGAAGTATTTCCCCAACGGCGGCGCATCCATCTTTACCTTTAACATCAAGGGCGGCCGCGAGGAGGCCTTTACCTTCATCGACAACCTGAAGATTTTCTCTCTGCTGGCCAACGTGGCGGATGTGAAGAGCCTTGTCATCCACCCGGCCTCCACCACCCACAGCCAGCTGACCGATGCGGAGCTGGCCGAGCAGCAGATCTACCAGAACACCATCCGCCTGTCCATCGGCACCGAGCACATTGATGATATCCTTGCCGATCTGGAAGCCGGCTTCGCAGCCGTCCGCGGCAAGTAAGCAGCGATTCTCTTTCCCGCAAAGGGAATGTGATCTTCCTTTTATTCCTGTCCAAGTCTCCATAAGTGTGCGACAAGACCCCCGGCTGCCCGCCGGGGGTCTTGTCATCTCGTTTATCTTTTACGACCCAACCCGTGAAAATGCAATACCGGAGCGTCCGCAGACGCTCCGGTATTGCTCTAATAAAAATAATTTTTCCTTGCATCATGCCCAAAGCGCAGGCGGCGGGCATTTCAAACCGTCTTACTCAGCGGCCGATCAGCAGGTCGCGGCGGCAGCGCAGACCCACAGAGAGGGTAGCATTGCTGCCCAGATGCCGCAGGGTGACGCGGGTGCCGGACTTCTGTCCCTCGCACAGCAGCGAGAGGTTCAGAGTGGTGGTGTTCTTCTCGGTCACCAGCACCAGCGTTTTCACGCCGTTGGCCTGCAAAGTCTGCATATCCTCGATGGTGGTGCGGAAAGTAGCCACCTCGGCGGGGACGTCCAGCGTCAGCACGCCGTCCTTCTGGCGGGCGGTGTACAGCAGCTGCTTGCCCAGCAGACCCTTGACGGTGTAGCGTGCCTCGGTCTTTGCGGTGTCGGCCAGCTCATCGCCGGAGATCAGCATGATATTGCCCTGAATGGGATTGCCCTCCGGGGCACCGTAGCCGCCGTAGCTGGGGTCTTTTTCGCCCACGGCAACGTCACCGCTGTGCAGTGCGATGTCACCCTGCACCATCTGCTCCTGCGGGGGCAGATAGCCCTCCACGCAGGTGGAATCCACCTCGGCGGCAAATGCACCCACGCTCAGCATGGCAGCGGCACACACCGCCACAGCGGCACAGCTCAGGGTACGGACAAACTTTTTGTTCAGCATCTTCATAGGAAATACCTCCTGAAAACGGCAGCCGCAGGGACTGCCTTGTTTTTTTGCATCATAATCTTTTTTGGAACCATGGTTCAGCTGCGGCGCATTCACAATGGAAAACCGCCGTATCTGCTTTGTAAACGGATACGGCGGCCGGATTATTGCAAAAGATTCAAAAATTTTTATTTTCAGGGATTTTCTGGTTTATTTTCGGTGTCGTCGCGGTTGAGGATATCCATGAACTCCTCGCCGGTGATGGTCTCTTTCTGGTACAGGTACTGGGCCAGTTCGTCCAGTTTGGCGCGGTTCTCGGTCAGGATGCGGATGGCCTTTTCGTGCTGGGTCTTGACCAGATCTACCACCTTCTGATCGATCTCGCGCTGGGTCTGGGCACTGCAGGCCAGCGAGGTATCGCCGCCCAGATACTGGTTGTTCACGGTCTCCAGCGCCACCATGTCAAATTCATCGCTCATGCCGTAGCGGGTCAGCATGGCGCGGGCAAGTTTGGTGGCCTGCTCGATATCGTTAGACGCGCCGGTGGTGATAGAATTGAAGGCTACCTCCTCGGCGGCGCGGCCGCCGGTCAGGGTAGCGATCTTGTTTTCCAGCTCGGCCTTGTTCATCAGGTAGTGGTTGCCCTCGTCCACCTGCATGGTGTAGCCCAGTGCGCCGGAGGTGCGGGGAATGATGGTGATCTTCTGCACCGGGGCAGAGTTGGACTGCTTGGCTGCCACAAGGGCATGGCCGATCTCGTGGTAGGCTACGATGCACTTTTCGTGGTCGGTCAGGATGGAGTTCTTCTTCTGGTAGCCGGCAATGACCACCTCGATGCTCTCCTCAAGGTCGGCCTGCGTCACGCTCTTGCGCCCTGCCCGTACGGCACGAAGAGCAGCTTCATTCACAATGTTGGCCAGCTCTGCGCCGGAGGCACCGGAGGCCATGCGTGCCACGGTGTTGAAGTCCACACCCGGGGCGATCTTCACCTTTTTGGCGTGTACCTTCAAAATTTCTTCGCGGCCCTTCAGGTCGGGCAGCTCCACGGGCACACGGCGGTCAAACCGGCCGGGACGGGTCAGGGCAGGGTCGAGGGAATCCGGGCGGTTGGTAGCCGCCAGAATAATGACACCGGTGTTGCCCTCAAAGCCGTCCATCTCGGTGAGCAGCTGGTTCAGGGTCTGCTCACGCTCGTCATTGCCGCCCAGCTGGCCGCTGTTGCGCTTCTGGCCAATGGCGTCGATTTCATCAATGAATACGATGCAGGGTGCTTTTTCTTTGGCCTGCTTGAACAGGTCACGCACCTTGGAGGCACCCATGCCCACGAACATCTCCACGAACTCCGAGCCGGAGATGGAGAAGAAGGGCACGTTGGATTCGCCTGCCACGGCCTTGGCCAGCATGGTCTTGCCGGTGCCCGGAGGGCCTACCAGCAGAATGCCCTTGGGCATGGAGGCGCCGATCTCCTCGTACTGCTTGGGGTCGTGCAGATAATTGACGATCTCCTGCAGGTTCTCCTTGGCTTCGTCCTCACCGGCCACATCCGCAAAGCGGATGCCGTGGGTGGACTGCACATACACCTTTGCGTTGGATTTGCCCGCGCCGCCAAACATCATGGAGCCCGGGCCGCCGCCTGCTTTTTCCATCAGCTTTTTGTTCATCTGGTTGCCGATGAAGCTGAACAGCAGGATGGGCAGCACGAACCACAGCAGAAAGCTGAGCACCGGCGAACCCTGCTCCACGATCTCGCTGGAGAACTGTGCACCTGCGTCGTACAGGCGCTCGGTCAGACTGGGGTCGTTCATCAGGCCGGTCTTGTAGATCTGCTTGTTGTCCTTATCCGTAAAAATGATCTGGTTGGACTGGATATCCACCTTGCCGATGTTTTCCTGCTCGGTCATGCTCATAAAGGTGCCGTAGTCTACCTCCTGCACCTGACGCTCGGCCAGCCACGGCATGACCACAAGGTTGATGACCAGCAGCACCAGCAACACGATGGCATAGTAGATAGCCAGCGGCTTTTTGGATGGCTTGACTTCTTTCATGGGATGTTCCTCCTTCTATATAAAGTGGGCTTCCACCCGTTTGCTACGTCCAGTATACCACACCTTACCGCCTAGCAACAGCGCAGCGAGGGCAACTTTGCAAAAACTTAGCAGTTTCTTAACAAAGAGGGCTAAAGCCGCTCAGTTACCATATTATAGGTGCGCAAAGGGCTTGCCGGATGAGGGGGCAGGGGAGCAACGACCTCAATTTTGCATGATTTACCCCATGGTATTGTGAAATGCTTTCATCTTTATCCTGAACGAAACTTCTTGACACTTTCTGGCAGTCGTGCTAAAATTATCTCACTTTCAACAAAGTGCAAATGCGTTGACAGGGATAAAACGATCTTTCTTCTGCGTGCAGAGAGCCGCCGGGTGGTGCAAGGCGGGTGCAGAGAACTTCGGATACTGGCCCCCGAGCGGCAGAACTGAACGGACAAGTAGGTTCTGACGGATGCCCACCGTTACAAGGGCAGCGATTCGCTGTTTTGGCCGATCGTGCAAAGTGGCTGTACCTGACCGTGCAGCAAGGAGAGTGGTACCACGGGTGCCCTGTAAAAGCAATTTACAGGCTCTCGTCTCTCAAGGTTTTCGCCTTGAAAGACGGGAGCCTTTTTGTATGCGGATACCCCTTCAGGCATCGCTACGCGATGCCAGCTCCCCCAAGGGGGCGCCTTTGGGCAATGCCGCAAACTTTACCGCATTCCGGAAAGCCGTCCCCTTGGGGAAGGTGGATGCGAGTGAAACGAGCAGACGGAAGGGGTGCATTTTTATGCACCACAACATCAGGAGGACAACAGGATGATGGACGCTACCAAGTACGCACCGGGGTACTATCCGGTACCCGCCGGTTATGACAGCTGGGTAAAAAAAGACCATATTGAAAAGGCTCCCGCATGGTGCAGCGTGGATCTGCGGGACGGCAATCAGGCGCTGATCGTGCCCATGAGCCTTGCAGAAAAGCTGGAGTTCTTCCAGATGCTGGTGAAGATCGGCTTCAAGGAAATCGAGGTGGGCTTCCCCGCCGCCAGTGAGACCGAGTACGAGTTCCTGCGCACCCTGATCGAAAAGAATATGATTCCCGCCGATGTCACCGTGCAGGTGCTGACCCAGTGCCGCGACCACATCATCCGCCGCACCTTCGAGGCCGTCAAGGGCGCACCCCGGGCGGTGATCCATTTCTACAACTCCACCTCCGTGGCACAGCGGGAGCAGGTGTTCCACAAGTCCAAAGAGGAGATCAAGCAGATCGCCGTGGACGGTGCAAAGCTGGTCAAGCAGCTCAGCGAGGAGTACGAGGGCAACTTCCTGTTTGAGTACAGCCCCGAAAGCTTTACCGGCACCGAGGTGGATTACGCCGTAGAGGTGTGCAACGCCGTGCTGGATATCATGCAGCCCACCCCGGAGCGCCCCATGATTATCAACCTGCCGGTGACCGTGGAGATGAGCATGCCCCATGTGTACGCCAACCAGATCGAGTACTGCGACAAGCACCTGAAGTACCGCGACAGCGTGATCATCTCCACCCATCCCCACAACGACCGCGGCACTGGCGTAGCCTGCGCAGAGTTGGCAGTGCTGGCGGGCGCACAGCGCGTGGAGTGCTGCCTGTTTGGCAACGGCGAGCGCACCGGCAATGTGGACGCCGTAACGCTGGCCATGAATATGTACAGCCACGGCGTAGACCCCAAGCTGGACTTCTCGGATATGCCCGCCATCTGCGCCACCTACGAGCGGGTGACCCGGATGCACATCTACGAGCGCACCCCCTACGCCGGGCAGCTGGTGTTTGCCGCCTTCTCCGGTAGCCATCAGGACGCCATTGCCAAGGGCATGGCGTACCGCAAGCAGACCGGCGAACACCGCTGGACCTGTCCCTACATCCCGGTGGACCCCCACGACATCGGCCGCACCTACGATGCCGACGTTATCCGCATCAACAGCCAAAGCGGCAAGGGCGGCATCGGTTTTGTACTGGAACAGAACTACGGCTACAATCTGTCCCCCAAGATGCGGGAGGCGCTGGGCTACAAGGTCAAGAGCGTGTCCGACCACAGCCACAAGGAGCTGAGCGCAGGCGAAGTGCTCCACATCTTCGAGGATAGCTTCCTTAACAAGTCCAAGCCCCTGTCTGTCGTCGAGGCCCACTTCGCACAGGTCAACGGCATCACCGCCACCGTCACGCTGGACCTGAACGGTCAGCGCAAGGTGGTCACCTCGGTGGGCAACGGCCGTCTGGATGCCGTAGCCAACGCCATCCAGAGCGCCACCGGCATGGACTTCCATCTGGAAAACTACTCTGAGCACAGTCTGGACGAGGGCTCCACCTCCCGCGCAGCCTCCTATGTGGGGCTTGTCTGGGGAGACAACACGGTCACATGGGGTGCCGGTACCGACACCGACATTATCGTGGCCGGTATCCGCGCCCTTGTCAGCGCAATCAACAATCGATAAAAAGGAGAAAACTACCATGGGAATGACCCTGACGCAGAAGATCCTTGCCGCACACGCCGGACTGCCGGAGGTCAAGGCAGGCCAGCTGATCAACGCAAAGTTGGACATTGTGCTGGGCAACGATATCACCACCCCGGTGGCCATCAACGAGTTTGAACGCGCCGGTTTTAACCGCGTGTTTGATAAAGAGCATATCGCTATCGTGCTGGATCACTTTGTACCCAATAAGGATATCAAGAGCGCTACCCAGTCCAAGCAGTGCCGAGAGTTCGCCAATAAGTACGATATCCTCAACTTCTACGATGTCGGTCAGATGGGCATTGAGCACGCGCTGCTGCCGGAAAAAGGCATCGTCACTGCCGGTGACTGCGTGATCGGCGCGGACAGCCACACCTGCACCTATGGTGCGCTGGGTGCCTTCTCCACCGGTGTAGGCTCTACCGATATGGCCGCTGGCATGGCTACCGGCATGGCATGGTTCAAGGTGCCCTCTGCCATCAAGTTCGTGCTTACCGGCAAGTTTAACCCCCGGGTGTCCGGCAAGGACCTGATTTTGCATATCATCGGCATGATCGGTGTGGACGGCGCACTGTATAAGTCTATGGAGTTCACCGGCCCGGGCGTGGCAGGCCTTACCATGGACGACCGCCTGTGCATCTGCAATATGGCGATTGAGGCCGGTGCCAAGAACGGCATCTTCCCGGTGGACGAGGTGACCAAGGCTTATCTTGCAGGCCGCAGCCAGCGCCCGCCGGTGTTCTACGAAGCTGACCCCGATGCCTTGTATGAAAAGACCATCGAGATCGACCTCAGCGCACTGGAGCCCACCGTCAGCTACCCCCACCTGCCCGAGAATACCCATGTTGCCAGCGAGGGCAAGGACATCAAGATCGATCAGGTGGTCATCGGCAGCTGCACCAACGGCCGTCTGGAGGACATGGAAGCCGCCTACAACATCCTCAAGGGCAAGCACATCGCCAAGGGCGTGCGCGGCATCATCATCCCCGCCACCATGGCTGTTTATAAGGAGTGCATCCTGCGGGGCTGGACTACCGCCTTTATCGATGCGGGCTGCATCGTATCCACCCCCACCTGCGGCCCCTGTCTGGGCGGCTACATGGGCATTCTGGCAGCGGGCGAGCGCTGCGTTTCCACCACCAACCGCAACTTTGTGGGACGCATGGGTCATGTGGACAGTGAGGTCTATCTAGCTTCTCCCGCCACCGCCGCCGCCAGCGCCCTGACCGGCTACATCACCGACCCGCGCACGGTCTGACCCGAAAGGAGCATGAGCATGAACGCAAGAGGTTCTGTTTTCAAATACCCGGATAACGTGGATACCGATGTCATCATCCCGGCACGCCACCTGAACACGCAGGACGCCAAGGAGCTTGCCAGCCACTGCATGGAGGATATCGACAAGGACTTTGTGAACCGGGTGCAGCCCGGCGATATCATGGTGGGCGGCTGGAACTTTGGCTGCGGCTCCTCCCGCGAGCACGCACCCCTGTGCATCAAGACTGCCGGCATTGCGGTGGTTATTGCCAAAAGCTTTGCCCGTATCTTCTACCGCAACAGCATCAACATCGGCCTGCCCATCATGGAATGCCCGGAGGCTGTGGACGCCATTGAAGCAGGGGACACCGTTCAGGTAGATTTTGACACCGGCGTCATCACCGACGAGACCAACGGCAAGGTGTTCCACGCCGAGCCCTTCCCGCCCTTTATCCAGAACATCATCTCTGCCGGTGGCCTGATGAAGGCAATCCAGAAATAAGCCCCCTCAGCCTCACTTCGTTCGGCAGCTCCCCCAAGGGGGCGCCTTACAGCAATGCCGCAAACTTTCCCACTACCGCGAAAAGCCGTCCCCTTGGGGAAGGTGGCACGGCGTAAGCCGTGACGGAAGGGGTGGTTTGCAGGCGCTGCTAATTATTGTAAAAGGAGTACCTCATGGAAAAAAATATTGCTGTCATCTGGGGCGATTGCTCCAGCCCGGAGATCGTAAAGCAGACCCTCCGGGTGCTGGATAAGGTGGCTGAAAAGTACGGCCACACCTTCCACTACACCGCTGCCGCCATGGGCGGCGAGGCCATTGATAAATACGGCGACCCGCTGCCCCAGCACGAGCTGGACAAGTGTCTTGCCGCCGACAGCGTGCTGCTGGGCGCGGTAGGCGGCCCCAAATGGGAGGGCCTGCCCGGGGAGCAGCGGCCAGAAAAGGGCCTGCTGCGGCTGCGCGCCGGCATGGGGCTGTACGCCAACAACCGCCCCGCCAAGATCTGGCCGCAGCTGGCGCCTGCCAGCCCCTTAAAGCCCGAGATCGTGGCACAGGGCATTGACTTTATCATTGTGCGGGAGCTGATCGGTGGCGTGTACTTCGGCCAGCACCAGACCCACACGCTGGAAAACGGCGAAAAGCAGGCCGTGGACACCATGCCCTACGCAGAGCACGAGATCGAGCGCATTGGCCGCATCGGCTTCGAGACTGCCCGCAAGCGCCGCAAAAAGCTGTGCTGTGTGGACAAGGCCAACGTGCTGGACACCAGCCGCCTGTGGCGCACTGTGATGCACCGGCTGCAGGCCGAGTACCCGGACGTGGAGTACAGCGAGATGTTCGTGGACAACTGCGCTATGCAGATCGTGAAGAACCCTGCGCAGTTTGACGTGATCGTCACCGAGAATATGTTCGGCGACATCCTGTCGGACGAGGCTTCTATGATCACCGGTTCCATCGGTATGATCCCGTCCTCCAGCCTTGGCGACGGCACCCGGGGTCTGTACGAGCCCATCCACGGCTCTGCCCCGGACATTGCAGGCAAGGACATCGTAAACCCCACTGCCTGCATCCTGTCCGCCGCCATGATGCTGCGGTACTCCTTTGGCATGGCAGAGGAAGCCGATGCCATTGAGAACGCTGTGAGCCGTGTGCTGGACAAGGGTCTGCGCACAGCCGACAACATGAGCGATGGCTGCACCTGCCTTGGCTGCACCGCCATGGGCGATGCCATTCTGGCAGAGCTTTAAGCCGCAGCGCATCATTATTCAACGAAACAAGCCCGGAAGGTCTACCGACCTTCCGGGCTTGAATTTTTTATATTATTACAGCATCTTGGAGAGGAAGGCTTTCAGGCGGGGGTGCTTGGGGTTGGTGAACAGCTCCTGCGGCGGCTCATCCTCCTGAATCTTGCCATCGTCGATGAAGATGACCCGGTTGGACACCTCACGGGCAAAGCCCATTTCGTGGGTGACCACCAGCATGGTGATGCCGGTGTGTGCCAGCTCCTTCATCAGCTCCAGCACCTCGCCCACCATCTCGGGGTCAAGGGCGCTGGTGGGCTCGTCGAACAGGATCACGTCCGGGTCCATTGCCAGCGCGCGGGCGATGGCAATGCGCTGCTGCTGGCCACCGGACAGGCTCTTGGGGTAGACGTTGGCCTTATCGGCCAGACCTACGCGTGCCAGCAGCTCGTCTGCACGGGCAGAGATGGCCTCTTTGTCCTTTAGCTTCAGCAGGCTGGGTGCCAGCTCAAGGTTCTTTTTCACGGTCAGGTGGGGGAACAGGTTGAAGTGCTGGAACACCATGCCCATCTTCTGGCGCACAGCGTCGATGTGGGCATCGTCCACCTCCACCCCTTCAAACTTGATGGAGCCGGAGGTGGGAATCTCCAAGCGGTTCAGGCACCGCAGAAAGGTGGACTTGCCGCAGCCGGAAGGACCGATCAGGCAGACCACGTCGCCGCGGTAGATGTCGATGTCGATGCCCTTCAGCACGTCCAGCGTGGGGTCGGCCTTTTTTGCGCCGCGCTTCTTTACGCCGCCATAGGTCTTGGTCAGGCCGCGTACTTCCAAAATCTTATCGGTCACTTTGTGCCAGCCTCCTCTCAAACTTGCTCAGCAGCCATGTAAACAGCATAACAAGGATCAGGTAGATCAATGCAACGCCCAGCAGGGGGAACATGGCTTCGTAGGTACGGTTCATAATGCCCTGTGCAGCATACAGCAGCTCCTTGCCGCCGATGGTGGTGATCAGGGAAGTATCCTTGAGCAGAATGATGAACTCGTTGCCCAGTGCAGGCAGCACCGCACGGATGGCCTGCGGGATGATGATGACCACCATGGTGGTCATGTAGTTCAGGCCAAGGCTGCGTCCGGCTTCCATCTGGCCGGGGTCCACAGCCATCAGGCCGCCGCGGATGATCTCGGATACATACGCGCCAGAGTTGATGCCTAAGGTCAGCGCACCTACCATGGTAAAGTTGCGGCTGTTGGCAAAAATGACCATGCTCATGATCAGCAGCTGCACCATCATGGGCGTGCCGCGGATGATGGTGGTGTACACCTGACACACCGCGTTAAAAAAGCCCAGCACCGCGTTTTTGTGGCCGGGGCGCTGCTGGTCGTGGGTCACGCGCACCAGCGCCACCACGCTGCCCAGCACCACGCCCAGCGCCAGCGCCAGTGCGGTGACCAGCAGGGTGGTGCCCACGCCGTTGATGTACTGGAGCCAGCGGTCCTTCAGGATGAATGCCTGATAAAACTTAAAGAAAATGTTCTGCCCGAAGCTGAGCGGCGTCCCGCTGTTGAGAAGCTCTTTCAGCAGCTCGTATTGTGCGGCCATTCGCATCCTCACCTTTCTTTTTGTAAAAATTTTGTAACCGGTGGATTTCAAAAAAGGGGAGGAGCCTTTTCAGGCCGCCTCCCCCTGACGCGGAAAGAAACGCGCTGATTATTCAGCGGTGATGTACTTGTCCACGATGGACTGCAGGGTGCCGTCGGCCTTCAGCTCTTCCAGAGCGGCGTTCACAGCCTCCAGCAGAGCGGTGTTGCTCTTGTTCATGCCAATGGCGTAGTCCTCCTCGGCGTAGCTGGTGTCCAGAAGGACCAGACCGGGGTTGGCAGCGACGAACTCCTTGGCGGGGGCATTGTCGATGACGACAGCGTCCACCTGACCGTTGTTCAGTGCCTGCACAGCGGTCAGACC
>ENA-OYZC01000568-OYZC01000568.1-human-gut-metagenome-genome-assembly--contig:-NODE-568-length-11046-cov-6.266582_pt1 | contig 11046 bp, 14 predicted proteins | sample MGYA00243289_ERZ653473 | MGnify/ENA primary metagenome ERZ653473 (study PRJEB26926, sample SAMN06164904) | human gut metagenome | biome: ENVO:00009003; feature: ENVO:2100002; material: ENVO:00002003... | reverse complement strand
CGGAGATGTGTATAAGAGACAGTTCTGAAAGCGACCTCCGGTCACACCAAGAGCCTGACCGACGCCCAGAACGAAATGAAGGAGATGAAGGCACAGGCTAAGGGCGAGATCCCCGAGCCTACTGCCGTAAATGTCGGCCAGATCCGCAAGATCGTCTTTGCCTGCGATGCCGGTATGGGTTCCAGCGCCATGGGTGCTACCAAGTTCCACAACCGCATTAAGGCGGAGCGCCCCGACTTGACCGTGACCAACTCCAGCGTGGATACCATCCCCGCCGACGCGGACGTAGTGGTCTGCCAGCGCGTTCTGGCTGACCGCGCCGCCAAGTGCGCCCCGCAGGCACAGCTTGTTACATTGGATAACTTCCTTGCAGATCCGCATCTGGACGCATTGTACAACGCACTGACCTCCACTTCCCCGGCACTGGATGCCAAGGCCGAAGCTGCCGCCAACGAGGAGATCGTATCCGACCTGCGCAATGCAGCCGTAGCCCCTCTGGCGGCTGCCGTGACCGAGGCTTCCAAAGCCAACGGTTCCGTGATGAAGATCCAGGCGGAGGACATCCAGCTGGGTCTGCCCTCCGTCACCAAGGAGGAGGCCATCCGTGCCGCCGGTGCGCTGCTGGCAAAGCGGGGCTATGTGGATGACAGTTACGCCGATGCCATGGTGGAGCGCGAAAAGCTGGTGAGCACCTACATGGGCATGGGCGTAGCCATTCCCCACGGCACCAGCCAGAAGAAGGGCACCGTTAAAAAGTCCGGCGTTGTCCTGCTGCAATATCCGCAGGGCGTGGACTTCGGCGATGAAAAAGCCTACCTCGTGTTCGGCATTGCCGGTGTCGGCAACGACCATCTTGACCTGCTGGGCAATGTCTGCGAGATCCTTGAAGACGAGGATGCGCTGGAACAGCTCAAGACCACTTCCGATATGAACTATGTGCTGGAGCACTTACAATAACGATTCCAAAAAGGAGAGATTTTTATGAAGAGCATCGATATCACCATTCAGGACAAAGAAGGTCTGCACGCCCGTCCCGCCGGTATCCTGAGCAAAGCTGCCAAAGGCTTTGAGAGCAAAGTCACTATGACTAAGAACGGCAAAGTCGCCGACATGAAGAAGATCTTTGCCGTAATGGGTCTGGCCGTGAAGTGCGGCGAGACCGTGACCATCGCCGCCGATGGCCCGGACGAGGATGCCGCCATCGAAGAATTGACCAAGCTGTGCAAGGACGCATGACTTCTCCCTTCGTCTATGACCATTCTGCATAAATACTGCTGACGCAAAACCGCTCCGGGCAGAACGTTCGGAGCGGTTTTACTGTCAGTATGCGTTTTTCATCACCGTGTTTTCCAGAAAGCTGAAAAACACATCGTATTCATTTGGGGTCAGCATTTTGGGAGAACTCATGATCACAAGATCATGCCCGTGGTTTCCCACATGATAGGGTGGATGAGTGTGAGAATAGGGGTTTTCCAAAACCCTCTTGACGAATTTCACATACAGTAGTATTTTTCCTGTAAATCCCACCGTCTTTGTGGATTGGTTTGAAACCACCCACAAAATGTGGTCGTGTTCATTTTGAACACAGGCACAGAAAGTGGTCGGTTATCACCGTGAGACCCACCACTTCCGTGAGGAAAAGTCCACGAAAGAACTTACCGTCCCGCAACACACCCGATTCATTTTGCCGCTTACTTCACCCGACAAAATCCATCGCTGCGCTGCGTGGGCGGTATTTTTCTTTTATGGTCACTTGTCGGGGCGGAGGCCCCTCCATCTTGCTAACGCAAGACCGTTCGGTCGCTCAAAAGCCCCACTGGGGCTTTTGTTGCTGCGCAAACGCGGCATTTTGCTTTCCGAAGAAACAAAAAATCCGAACCCTTCTCCTATCGAGAAAAGGTTCGGATTTTCATGGTTTGGTGCGATGGAAGGGACTCGAACCCCCGGCCTACTGATTCGTAGCGCACGCCGGGCGATTCTCTCAATTTTTGGAAGTTACGTTTTACCGTTATTTCTCGGCGATACATCGCAGATTTTTAGTTTCGAGTTTCTGCACCCTTTGTCCGATTTTGCAACGATTTGCACCCTTTGCACGTTTTGAAACCGTGCAAAAACCGTGCAGAAACCGTGCACTTACTCCCGGACAAACTAAAAACCACTTCATCCGACAACGACTTGACGGCATTGGTTCGAGTGACCGCACACCAAAAATCAAGTCTTGGAGGATACTATTATGACAAAACTGTTTTCCTGCCGCTACAACATGGACACCAACCGGGTGGAAGCCCGGTTCGAGGATGGCTCTGCTGTTGCCATTGACTGCATCGCTGTGGAGGACGAGTACGGCAACACCCCGGCACAGCGGGCAGAACTGGACTGGCTGCTGTATAATAAGCCCTTGGAGTACGCACAGATGGTGCTGAGAGGGGAGATGGAGCATTATCTTTCCCTCGGCTGTGACCACGGCAGGCTGGAAGATTGAGCCTTAGAAAACGCGCGGCAAAAATGCTAATCGCGCGGCGCGCGTTTTCAGCGTAAATTCAGCGTAAACCATGCCAAGTCAGCGTATTTTCAGCGTAAATCCCGGAAAGTCAGCGTAAACAACCATTTACCATATAAATGATGCCCGCCCAGCTGTGGAAAAGCCACAGTGGGCGGGCATTCTGCGTTTTCAGATGGACTGGAATCCCTTGCCGATGATCTCGCTGGAGTTGACAATGGTCAGAAAGGCCGCCGGGTCCTCCCGGCGCAGGAAATCCCGCAGCAGTCCTGCCTGCCGCCGGGTCAGCGCCACCATGATCATGGTGCGGGGCTCGCCGGTGTACACACCGGTGGCGTTCTGCTGGGTCGCTGTGCGTCCCAGTGTTTCCGTAACGAAATGCCGGATGGGCTCCGGCCTTGAGGTGATAACCGTACACACCTTGCGGAGATTCAGGCTCTCGATGGCTGTATCCACGATGGTGCTGCGCCCGATGAGTCCCAGCACGCAGTACATCCCGGTCTGCGGGCCGTAGAGGTAAGCCGCAAACAGCACCGTGCCGATATCGCTGAGCAGCAGAGCCCTGCCAATCTCCACCTTGATGTACTTGTGCAGGATCATCGCCACGATCTCGGTGCCGCCGGTGGATGCCCCGATGTTGAATACGATGCCGCTGGCAATGGCAGGCAGCGCCACCGCAAAGCACAGCTCCAGAAGAGTGTCATCCGTCAAAGGCTGCGACACGGGAAACATCTTTTCGCACATACTGGAATAAAAGCTGAGCATGAAGGAGGAGTACAGTGTCCAACCCATGGTCTTTATGCCCAGAAAGACGCAGCCCAGCACATCCAGCACCGCATTGGTGATCCACATAAAGGTACTGACGCTCAGAGCCGGAAAGCAGGTGGCCAGAACGATGGAAAGACCGGTGGTGCCGCCAAATACAAAGTGGTTGGGCGCACAGTAAAAGTTCAGTGCTACTGCATAGATGATAAGTCCCAGATTCAGCAGCAGAAAAAAGCGTGCGCCGCTCCACAGCTGTGCTGGGGTCAGGTTTTTGCGCAGACCGTTCTTGATCGCTTCCATCTCAATCCAGATGCTCCTTTACATCCATCAGCTTGGTGATGATGCAGTCTGCGGCGGACTGGTCCAGCGGCTCGCCGTGGCGGGGCTTCAGTGCCAGAACCTTCAGGCCTGCCGCCTTTGCGGAGGCAATGCCTGTGGGAGAATCCTCCACCGCAATGGCCTTGTCTGCCGTCAGCCCCAGTGCCTTCAGCGCCTTGAGATAGATGTCCGGCGCAGGCTTATGGGCGGCGCAGTCCTCGCCGCTGAAAGCAAAATCCACCATGGCTTTCAAGCCGCCCTCCGTGAGCATCTTCATGATATCCGGTGCTGCGCTGGAGGACGCCACCGCCACCTTCAGTCCACGGCTGCGGAGCGCATTCATCAGGGGCTCTGCCTGCGGGTCGGTAAGCTTGCCGTAGGGGGTGGGGCGAGCCTTGCGGTACTCCCGGTAAGCCATCAGCATCTCCTGACGGCGCACAGGGTCGTTGGGGACAATGGCTTCCCAGATGGCTTTTTCGTTGGAGCCGATGAAGTTGCCCTCCGGGATGGGGATGCCGTTTTCCAGCAGAAAGTTTTTACGGCGGTTCTCGTAGTAATATTCCGTATCTGCCAGCACCCCATCCATATCAAAAATCACTGCTTCAATCATTCTTCATTTCCCTCTTCATCAAAAAAGGGGAGGGGCAAGCCCCTCCCCCAAGCATGGGTCTATTGATCCCAGTCGATCGCTTAGTACTCCAGCTTCCACATATAGCGGCGCAGGGTCAGCGGATGCTGACGGACGTAGGACAGCTCCTCAGCATAGACGCGGAACACGGCGGTGTGCATCAGCGGGTTGAAGTAGGTGATGACGCTGCTGTCCACAGCATTGCCCAGACCGTAATCCTTTGCATCCACAACAGTGGTCAGAGCATCGAAGCGGTGCAGGAAGGTCAGTGCGCGGGCATCCACGGGACGGGTCTTGCCGTCGTTCATCAGCAGGATGAAGGGCACGTCCTTGTCCACGATCTCGAAGGGGCCGTGGAAGAACTCGCCGCTGTGGAAGGAGCCGGAGTTGACCCACTGCATCTCCATCATCAGGCAGATAGAGGTGGAGTAAGCGACCTCCATGGAAGCGCCGCTGGACATGACGTAGACGACGGGAGCGTCCTTGTACTTCTCAGCGAACTCCTTGGCAGACTTGCGGGCAGAGTTGGCAGCGTTCTCGGCAGCCTCGAACACGTTGGTCAGGCCCTCGATCATCTTGTCGTACTTGTCGAAGCCTTCCACCTGCTGCAGGATCTCCACAGCCAGTGCCAGAACGTAGCCCATCTTCTCCAGCTTGGCAGCGTAGTTTGCCTCAAAGCCGTGAACGATGGTGTAGTCAGCTTCCTTGGTCAGGGCAGAACCGGCAGCGTGGGTAACGCTGACAACGGTTGCACCGGCGGCCTTTGCCACGCTGTTGGCCTTGACGGTCTCAGGGGTGCTGCCGCCCAGAGAAGCGGTGATGACCACGGTGGTGTCGCCCAGCCAATCGGGGGTATCGTAGTTGAACTCGTTGGCGGTGTAGTGTGCCACACGCAGCTTCTTGCTGCAGTTTGCCAGGAAGTACTTTGCGGGGTACAGCTCTGCCTTGGAAGCACCGCAGCCAACAAAGGCCACGTTCTCCACGTTGTGCTTTGCCACGATGTCTGCCACGATGGACTTGACGTTTGCCAGATCAATGTTATACATAATGCAATCCTCCAAATTATTTTTCTTTTTGTTCTGATGAATCACAAATTACAGGCGTACGGATATCTATGTAAGCCGGAAACCCGGTTACACCAACAGACCAAGGGCGTTGATGGCAACACCGCCCACGATGCAGATGCCCAGCAGCCAGCCGGTCTTGACCTTTTTGCGGATCAGGGTGTACATCAGCATCACGATGCCAAGGTTCAGAAGGTTCGGCAGAATGCTGTTCAGCACATCCTGCAGCACCAGACCGGTGCTTGCGAAGGTAATGGGGGTAGTCAAACCCACCATGCTTGCCACCATGGCACCAATGACCATCAGGCCTACGATGCCGCAGACGTACATCAACTTGTCCATCATGCCGCCGTTGAGCTTGGTCAGGTACTTGCTGCCCATGGTGTAGCCCAGCTTACCGGCAAACCATGTGACCAGCACAGAGGGGACGATGGAGATGATCATAGCCAGAATGGGGCCCAGAACGCTGCCCTGCTGTGCCAGAGAGATGCCCAGACCAAAAGCGATCAGGCGGACAGTGCCCTGGAAGAAGGAGTCGCCCACGCCGGACAGGGGGCCCATCAGCGAGGTCTTGACGGCGTTGATGGTCTCCGGGTTGAAGTTCTCCCGGTCGGCGGCGTACTGCTCCTCCATGGAAGCAGCCAGACCCAGCGTAAAGGCACTGGTCTGCGGGGTGCAGTTGTAGAACGCCATCTCGCGCTCGTAGGCTTCCTTTTTGTGCGCCAGCTGCTCGGGGTCGTTCTCGTTGCGGTACAGCTCGTCCATCGTGGGAGCGATGCCGTACAAAAAGCCCATGTTCATCTGACGTTCGTAGTTCCAGGAGGCCTGAATGTTCAGGGAACGCCACATAAACTGGAAGTATTTCTTGAAGTCGCTGCGCTTTGCAGTCTTGGTTGCGTTGCTCATTTCAGCTTCCTCCTATCAAAGATCGTCGTCATCTTCCAGCGGGTCGTAGTCCGGGTTGGCAGCAGCTGCACCGGCAGCGGCTGCGGCGGGTGCGCCCTTGCCATACTTCAGACCGGTCAGGATCACAGCCAGAATTGCGGCGAAGATCGCCACAGCGGTGATATCCAGACCCAGATAGCCCACAAAGAAGAAGCCCAGCAGGAAGTAGACGGTCAGGTCGCGGTTGAGCATGGTGGACAGCAGCAGGGCAATACCGTAAGCGGTAAGGAACTTACTGCCGAGGTTCAGGCCATCGGTCAGCCATGCGGGGATGAAAGCCACGATCTTCTGCACCAGATCCGTGCCGAAGTAGACGGACAGGAAAATGGGGATGAAGTACATCAGGCTGTACAGCACTGTGCCCCAGACGATGTGCATGCTCCATGCCTTGCGGAACTTGCCTTCTGCAATGGCGTGGTCGGCAACGTGGGTCAAGTTGGACAGGATGGTGCGCATCAGCACGCCCAGCATCTGGCCCAGAACAGCGATGGGGATGGCCAGCGCCAGTGCAGTCTCGGCAGAAGCATCGGTCAGGATGGCAAAAGCTGCGCAGATGATGGCAGCCATGTTCATGTCCGGGGGTGCTGCTGCGCCGATGTTCACGATGCCAAGGCTCATCAGCTCGATGGATGCGCCAAGGGTCAGGCCGGTCTGCAGATCACCCAGCAGCGCACCGACGATGGTGCAGGTGATGAGCGGACGCTCGAAGTTCATGCGGCCCAGAATGCGCGAGTCCAGAATACAGAACACGCCAACCAGACCCAGAAGCAATGCGGTAACAAACATGGGTCAAATCCTCCTTCTTATCTCCTTACGATCAGGTGTGATCGATGGGTACTACCTTAAAGGTGGGGGTCTGCTGGCTGTAGATCTTAATGCCCATATCCAGCAGCTTCTGGGTGTCTGCCTGCTCCTCCGGGGTCAGGAATACCGACTGGTCAAAGGCCTTGGAGCCGGGCTTATTTGCCACAGCGCCGTAGTTGATCTCTTTGATCTTGGGGTATGCCTGGCAGAACTTGAGCAGCGCAGCGGTGTTGCCGAAGATCATCATGATCTTCTCGTCCAGCTGCTCCACCTTTGGCATCTTGGCGATGGCCTTGTCCACCGTAAAGATGTTCACCCGGACACCGGCAGGCTTGCTTAGCAGCAGGGCGGACTTTTTCATCTCGTCGTTGGCAGCGTCATCGTCCACCACGATGATGCGCTGTGCGCCCACATGGCCGGTCCACGAGAATACCACCTGACCGTGCAGCAGGCGGTAGTCCAGACGTACTAATTTGATCATAGGTCATCCTCCTCATCTTGGGCTGCGTTTTTCAGCAGCAGGTTGCAATCAATGATCTGCGCCTTGGCATCTGCAATGCACTCGGCCAGTTCGTCCTGTGTCAGGGCTTCGTCGTTGGAAGCAAGGGTCAGCACCAGAGAAGCGTTCATGCCGCAGATCAGGTGCACCGCCGGATACTCCGGCAGCAGAGTCAGCATCTCGTTGTTCACGCTGCCGCCCATCACATCGGTCACGATGTACACAGCATCCTCTGCTGCAAAGCCATCCAGCAACCGACGTGCCGCCACCGTGATAGGCTCGGTCTCATCCCGCAGGGTAGCAAGGGCATAAAGGTTCGGCAACTCACCAAGGATCATCTGCACGGTGTCCTTCATTCCGGCGGACAGCCCTCCGTGCGAAGCAAGAATGATTCGGTTCATACGCATCCACGACCTTTCCTGTGTTTCCTTCATCTCTTCGGCGTCTGTATCGTCTTATTCGTTATAGACGTCATAATCGTCATGTACATAGTACCACATTTTGCACAGACGTCAAGAGGTTTTTCTAAAAAAATCTTTACTTTGGTAAAGTGCACAAAGCATCTCCCCTATATTTTAGCAGTTTCACCAACAATTCTCCTTGGAACGACAAAAAGAGCGTCTTTTCCGGGTGGAAAAGACGCTCTTTGGGGACAGAATTCTGCCCTTAAAACTCAAACATATACCGGCTTCCAATGTAATACTGCCGCCCGATGCACAGCGGGTGGTCATATTGGTCATGGAAGTAGGCGTTCAGATACAGCAGCGGCTCGCCCAGCGAAAGGTTGAGCAGCTGTGCCTGTTCTGCCGAAGCCCGTACCGCCTCGATACGCTGGCAGGAGGTCGTTGCAGGGCGCAGCCCGGAGATGCGCTCAATGGTGTCAAACATGGAAACATCATTGAGGTTCTCGCTCATCAGGCTCTTGTAGGGCTCGTATGGCAGGAACAGGTTCTCCAGAAATACCGGCTGACCATCGGCAGTGCGCAGACGCTGGATATAGATGAGCAAGGCTTCCGGGCCTACATGGAAGAAGGCTTCCTCATCCTTACGCACCGGCACGATCTGACGGTTCAGCAGCCGGGCGCCCGGCACCATGCCGTACTCCTTGCAGGTTTCCGTAAAGCTGGCAGTTCCTCTGCCGCTGGCAAACTTACGATGGATGCGGGGCTTGCTGACAAAGGTGCCCCGCCCCTGCATTTTGACCAGATACCCTTCGGCGCACAGCTCTTCCACGGCACGGCGCACCGTGATGCGGCTGACCGAGTACTCTGCACTCAGTTCCGGCTCCGGGGGGATCTTCTCGTTGGTTTTGTACTTGCCGCTCTCGATCGCGGCACGAATGTCATCCTTTACCTGCTGGTAAAGCGGGACGACAGCACTATCATTGATTGCCATGAAATACCTCACCCTCAAATTGAGTATATCGTTATAAACATTATATTCATCTTATGGCTATGATAGTGCATATTCCGCGAATTGTCAAGTAAAACTTGCAGTCAATTTTTTGTGCGAGGTGACGGATGCGCCCCGTGCTGCACAGGGCACCCCATTTTCCAGTGCCCTGCCGGGAAGAATCCAAAGAGCGGCGGAACGCTCGTTGGCACACGACTTTGCTTGCAAAGTCTAGTGTGTTACACCTTGGTTCCGGCTGATGCGGAAAAGGGGCTGCGAGAGGTTCCGGCAAGCACCTGTTCTGTGGCAGAAGGATGCGCGGATGGGCGTGGCAGTTGACGGTCTTTGCCCACCCAGCGCAGGCTTGCAGAGGAACCAATGGTGTACGTTCTCCTGTCCTGCCGCAGCAGCGTTTCCCCTATAAGGCGCAGGGCAAATGATCAGCGTCTGTGCTTGCCCCGGTTGCCTGCAAGTGTCCCCGGTTTCAGCATTGCCGTTTTATAAAGGATCTTCTTTATCAGCTTTCTTTCATCTTCTGTCAGCTTATCGTAGTTGATGCCGATCGCCTTCAATGCCGTTCGGATCTTCTTTTCATCCGCAGACCCTTCAAGTTTCTGTGCATCCTCCAGTTCCTTCATCAGGTTGTCGATCATTGAACCATCCGAAGTGGTCTTGTCCTTGCGGTGTTCCGTCTTGATGTTCTTCAGGATAGCCACCAACTCGTCATACAAGACCCGACCAAAGTACTCATCTTCATCGATCTGCCCCAGCTTCAAGGTGCTCATGTATAGATCGTTTTCATCTGCTGCATACTTCTTTTTCAGCATTTGCCGGGTCGCTTCCAGACCAGCATTGAGGTTTTGAATGTTTGCGCTGACATATCCATCCACATAGATCTCCAGATCGGTCATGAACCGCCGGAAATTCTCATGCACGATCAGCTCACACAGCAGCCGATGATTGAATTTTCCATTCCTTAATACGTCCACTGCGCCATCGCTCAGATGCAAGTCCGAAAGGACTGCATCTGGGCGTTTTTTGTTTTCCGTCACACCCAGCAGGTAGTCCGTGGTCACGCCATAGAACTCAGCCAGCGTTGTCACCGCATAAATGCTGAGGTCGGTCACATCGTCGCTCTCATACTTCGACAGTGCCGATTTGGACAGACCCGTCTGCTCTGCCAGCGTTTCCAGCTTCAGATTCCGCTCCACACGCAGGTCTTTGAGCCGTTCTCCCAGTGTCAGCTTGATGTTCATGGTCGCACCTCCGATGTTTTTTGCACAGTATACCACTTCCGGCGGTTCCTGTCCATAAGCGTGGAATTTTGCAGTTTCTGCACCTGTTTTCCGACATTATGGATATACGGCACAGCGGCCATTGCGGTGCTATCCTATAGACAGAAAGAAAACATATTAACTCCCCAGCAGCGAACATATTAAGGGCTTCCCGCGAAAGCCCTCTGAAATATCTTTCATAACTGGACCTTGAGAACAGAATGACCGTCCGAACTGCCCAGACCGCCAAGACCTCCCATCGGGGGAGCGAGCGCCCTGCATGGGGCCGACACAGAGTCCAAAAAGATTTCCTGTCGGGAGGCAGCAAGGGAGACCGGCTTCACCGAAGTTCCCATTTGGGGAACACCGGTGACCTTGAACGTGGCAGGGATCAAAATGGTCCGTGCCAAAACCTTTGACCAAAGGAGAAATTTTGAGTTTATATCAAAAGATCAAGTCCGCCATCACCGTTCGGCAGGTGGGAGAGATGTACGGCATGGAGCCCGACCGCCATGGCATGGTGTGCTGTCCGTTCCATTCCGACAATCACCCCAGTATGAAGCTGAACGACAACTATTATTATTGCTTTGGCTGCGGAGCCAACGGAGATGCCATCGACCTCACCGACAAGCTGTTCGACCTAAACCCCCGGCAAGCCGCCGAGAAGCTGATACACGACTTCGGGCTTGACCCGGACAAGCCGCCCGCCAATGCCATCGCCCTGCTACCGCCCAAGCGTGGCCTGACAGACGAGCAGTGGGCAGACATCGCCTACTGCCTGCGGGTACTGACCGATTATCTTGACCTGCTGCACGACTGGCGAGAGCGTTACAAGCCCGCCAGCCCGGAAGAACCGC
>ENA-OYZC01000560-OYZC01000560.1-human-gut-metagenome-genome-assembly--contig:-NODE-560-length-11231-cov-4.016732_pt1 | contig 11231 bp, 10 predicted proteins | sample MGYA00243289_ERZ653473 | MGnify/ENA primary metagenome ERZ653473 (study PRJEB26926, sample SAMN06164904) | human gut metagenome | biome: ENVO:00009003; feature: ENVO:2100002; material: ENVO:00002003... | reverse complement strand
CTAAGCCTGCGTCGGCAGCGTCAGATGTGTATAAGAGACAGCCCCGTCCACATACTGGAACGCCCGGATGTCCGAGATGTTGGTCAGACCTGCCAGCACGCCCTTGCCGGTCTCGTCGCGCAAACCGGCCTTGACCCCGAACTCCCGATAGAGGTCCTTGGGGATGCGGTCGTGCTCTGCGCAAAGGGGCTGCTGCTGGTCGAAGTAGCTTAATACATTCTGCAAATGATCCATGTGTCTGGCTGCTCCTTTCCTGTTCGTCCATATCAGTTTCTCATTTTTTAATAGCTTTTATATTACAGAACGGATATTTCGTTGTCAACCAACATTTTGTAAAAAAATATGAAACAATTCAGCCGTAGGGGTCGTACAAATCGTACTCCTCGGTCTCCTGATGCTTCTCTTCCAGCACCTGGATGGCATGCTCCAAGGCGCTCTGGGAGCAGCCGCTCTCGCTTACCAGCGCATGGACGGCGGCGGCAAGGTCGCCGTCAAACAGGGTATCCAGCCGCTGCCGCATACAGTACACGCCGTAAGCCCGCCGGGTGACCAGCGGCACATACACGTTGCAGTTGCCCTGTTTTGCCGACCTGACCCAGCCTTTTTCCTCCAACCGGTAGAGAAAATTCAGCACCGTGGCTGCTGCCCAGCCGGTGGCCTTGAGCTTCTGGCTGATGTCCCGCCGCGCCGCCGCGCCCGGGCACGCCCACACCGCAAACATCACCTGTTCTTCCGCCGCCGAAAGCGGCCGCAGGGTATCTGGTAAGCCGTACATCTGTTGTACCTCCTTGAATGATTCAATTCCCCTTAGTCACCGTTTTTTGCGGTGGGGCGATTTAGAATGGTCTCCGCTTCGCTCTGACCATTTTCAGCGGAATGACTATTTTATTTCGCGTTTGTCGCGGCCTGCGGGCCGCTCCAAACGCACTTTCACAGTTTGGGCTTCGTTTTTCTTTTACATTTGTCTTAGTATTTCCAGTATACCGCATTTCTGCCAAAGGCGCAAGAGTGGAAAATCCGCATGAAACCAAGGGATAGCACATATCTTTTACATTTGTCTTATATTTTGTCTCCGCACGGCGTACATTTGTATGCTTTGTGCCCTCAGGCGGGGTGCAGGGGCCATATCTTTGTGCAAAGATGCTCTTGTTTTCAGCATGGGAAAACCGGTATACTACGGCTACGGAAAGTAACAGACGCACCGCAAAAACGGCGGTGCTGCGTAATAGGTGTATCACAGGAAAAGGAGAGGTTCATTATGGCACGAGTATATAACTTCAGCGCAGGCCCCAGCATGCTGCCCGAAAAGGTGCTGCGGCAGGCACAGGCCGAGCTGCTGGAATACGGCGACAGCGGTCAGAGCGTCATGGAGATGAGCCACCGCAGCAAGTGGTTCGATGCCATCATCAAGGACACCGAGGCTTCCCTGCGCCGGGTGATGAACATTCCCGACAACTACAAGGTGGGCTTCTTTCAGGGCGGTGCTACCCAGCAGTTCGCCATGGTGCCGCTGAACTTTATGACCACCGGCAAGGCAGACTACATCGTGTCCGGCAACTTCTCGGGTCTGGCTGCCAAGGAGGCCGCCAAGTTTGGTGAAGCCAAGATCGTGGCGTCCAGCAAGGACAAAAACTTCACTTATATCCCGGATGTAAACGCTATCGACTACGACAAGGACGCCAGCTACATCCACATCTGCCAGAACAACACCATCTTCGGCACCCAGTATGTGGAGCTGCCGCAGGTGGAGGGCGTGCCGCTGGTGGCAGATATGAGCTCCATGATCCTTTCCAAGCCCGTGGACGTCAGCAAGTACGGCTGCATCTACTTTGGCGTGCAGAAGAACGTAGCCCCCGCCGGTATGGCCATTGCCATCATCCGGGATGACCTGCTGGGTCACGCCGCAGATAACGTGCCCACCATGATGAACTACACCACCCTGCTGGCGAAGGACAGCATGTACAACACCCCGCCGTGCTGGTGCATCTACATGACCGGTCTGGTGCTCAAGTATCTGGAAAACGACATCGGCGGTCTGGCCAATATGCAAAAGATCAACGAAGCCAAGGCCAAGGTGCTGTACGATTATCTGGACGGGCAGGAGTTCTTCACGAACCCTGTGGAGCACCGCTACCGCAGCACCATGAACGTCACCTTCACCAGCCCCAACCCGGACATGGACAAAAAGTTCTGCGCCGAAGCCGCCGAGGCGGGCTTTGTGAACCTGAAGGGTCACCGTCTGGTAGGCGGTATGCGCGCTTCCATCTATAACGCCATGCCTGCCGAGGGCGTGGACAAGCTGGTGGACTTCATGGAGAAGTTCCGCAAAGAGAATGCATAAAGAGGGGTTTCAGATATGTACACCATCAAAACGCTCAACGCCATCAGCCCGGTGGGGCTGGCAAAGCTGCCCAAGAACCAGTTCGATGTCACGGTGGATGCCGACGCCCCGGACGGTATTCTGGTGCGCAGCGCCGACCTTTTGAACACCACCTTCAACGACAATCTGCTGGCTATCGCCCGCGCCGGTGCGGGCGTGAACAATATCCCGCTGGATCGCTGCAGCGAGCAGGGCATCGTGGTGTTCAACACCCCGGGTGCCAACGCCAACGCCGTGGCAGAGCTGGTCATCGGCATGCTCATCGCGGGCAGCCGCAACGTGGCCGCCGCCGCCCAGTGGTGTCAGGGTCTGGCCGGTGACCCGGCCATGTCCAAGAGCGTAGAAAAGGGCAAAAAGCAGTTCGTGGGCAACGAGATCAAGGGCAAGACCCTTGGCGTCATCGGTCTGGGTGCCGTCGGCTCCCGGGTGGCAAACTGCGCCATCGAGCTGGGCATGGAGGTCTACGGCTACGACCCCTACATCTCCATTGAAGCAGCATGGAACCTGAGCAGTCAGGTGCACCACTGCGTAAACCTGAACGATATGCTGCCCCTGTGCGACTACATCACCATCCATGTGCCTTACCTGCCCACCACCAAGGACACCATCAACGCCCAGACCCTCGCCCTGTGCAAGGACGGCGTCAAGATCCTGAACTACGCCCGCGGCGAGCTGGTGAACACCGCCGCCCTGCTGGAAGCCATGGACAACGGCAAGGTGTCCGGCTACATGACCGACTTTCCCTCCGAAGCCATTCTGGGTCGTCCCGGCATCGTGTGCACCCCGCACCTTGGCGCTTCCACCCCGGAAGCCGAGGACAACTGCGCCATCATGGCAGCACAGGAGCTGAGCGATTACCTGCGCAACGGCAACATTACCCACTCGGTCAACCTGCCGGAGGTGCACCAGCCCCGCGCCGGCGGCAAGCGCATCTGCATCATCCACAAGAACGAGCCGGGCATGATCAGCCAGATCACCGCCCTGACCACGGAGGCGGGCCTGAACATCGAGAACATGGTGAACAAGAGCAAGAAGAACATGGCCTACACCATGCTGGACGCCACCGGTGCCGTGGATGCCCGCCTGAGCGAGAAGCTGAGCAGCATCCCCGCCGTCATCCGGGTGCGCATCCTGTAACAGCAAAAATACACGAGACACAAAAAGGTGAAGTGGCCAGCGGTCACTTCACCTTTTTTATAAAGGATCCACGCCCGGCGAAGCTGGCCGAGACAGTCATCACATGAGCTGCTTTCATTCATGATATGAACCAGATGAAAAAACAGACTGGTCATATCCCTTGACTTCAGCCCCCCGGGGGAGTATACTCCGTGGCAGTGAAATATTCGGCTATGACGAGAAAGAGTACCCGGAAAGAATGCTGCAGAGAGCTGCCGGATGGTGCAAGGCAGTGCAGGGCGTCCGTGGGAAGATCCTCTCCGAGCTTTCCGGCTGAATGGGCGGTGTTTACGCCCCAGTAAGCGGGAACGGCAGGCCCCCGTTATCACGGGCCGCGCATTGTTGGATGCGCACTGAGGGGCCGGGCTTTGCACCGGCAATAAGAGTGGTACCGCAGAGGAGTTTATACGCCTTTGTCTCTTACGAACCGTAAGGGGCAAAGGCGTTTTTGTTTGCGGGAAAGCCATTTCCCGGATGTTTCATTGCCTTTACATCCGCAAAAATAAGTGTTCAGGAAAAAGGAGTATTATCATGAAAACATTGGAAAAAGTAAGCGACTTTGTGGGCAAGTACATGGCCGCCATCGTCATTGTGGTGGCGGCACTGTCTCTGCTGTTCCCCGGCACCTTCAGCGTGGTAAAGACCGCATGGGTCAACACCCTGCTGGGCATCGTCATGTTCGGCATGGGTCTTACCCTGAAGCCGGAGGACTTCAAGGTGGTGTTCAGCCGCCCGAAAGACGTGATCATCGGTTGCATTGCGCAGTTCACCCTGATGCCCTTCCTTGCATGGGCGCTGACGCAGCTGTTCCACCTGCCCACCGAGCTGGCTATCGGCGTCATCCTTGTGGGTACCTGCCCCGGCGGCACCTCCTCTAACGTGATGACCTATCTGTCCAAGGGCGACGTTGCACTGTCCGTTGGTATGACTGCCGTTTCCACCGTGCTGGCACCCATCCTGACTCCCCTGCTCACCCTGCTGTATGCCGGCCAGCGCGTGGATGTGAATCCTGTAAATATGTTCCTGTCCATCGTCAAAGTAGTGCTGGTGCCCATCGCACTGGGCTTTGTGGTCAACCACTTCTTCCACGCCTTCACTCAGAACGCCATCCGCGTGCTGCCGCTGGTCTCCACCACCGCCATCGTGCTCATCATCTGCGCCGTTGTTTCTGCAAACTCCGCCAAGATCATGACCAGCGGCCTGCTGATCCTTGCCGTAGTCATCCTGCACAACCTGCTGGGCTACCTCACCGGCTTCGGTGTGGGCAAGCTGCTGAAGCTGGATTCCACCAAGTGCCGCGCGATCTCCATCGAGGTCGGTATGCAGAACTCCGGTCTGGCCACCTCTCTGGCCGCTGCCCACTTTGCACAGTATCCGCTGGCAACCATCCCCGGCGCTGTGTTCTCGGTGTGGCATAACATTTCCGGCGCCGTCCTCGCCAACTTCTTTGCCCGCACCGCCGAGAAGAAGGACTGATCTTATACCATAATAAAAATGGCTGCTACACAGGGTTTCTTCCCGGTGCAGCAGCCATTTCTTTGTTTATTGAACGTGATCTGCGCGGTTTTCCTGTCTTTGCCTGTTTCCCGGACTGTTGCGCAAAGGCAAACATCCCGGGAGCAAAAAGGCACCCGAACCCCAGACCCCCTGCGTGTGATGCATGATGACTTTTCGTTTTTTAGAACGATGATTCGTTAAATCGAAGTGATTTGCTACAGATCTGCTACAAACGGCAGTTTTCATTCACCGCAATCTCGCACAAATTCAGAGGTCATTTCTTCCAATCTGCTGCTGAACATTTCGCCATATTGCTCATATCCAACAAATACAGAACTCTCTACATCGCAAATCTGGTTTAGGCCAATCGCTTGTACTGCCTCCATAGCCGCTTCTCTCTGGCTCAAATGCCGCTTTCCAACAGTCAGGCAGTTTGCACCTTCCAGCGTGGTTATACTGCTGGAACGCTCGATTAAAGTCCATCAGGTCATGCAGACGGATAGGTTGATTCGTCTCATTGTCCACCAACAGGCCCCAGTTTTCCCAATGGCGGTCAGTGTTGCCCACCAGATAATCCAGAATGTTCATCATATAGTATCCGTGAGCATCCAGTTCCAGAATTTTATCCAGCGTATTCCAATCACGGTTTGTGCAGTAGACATCATAGGCTGCATACGTCACAAGGCTATACCGCTGTGAAGTCATAATTTTGCTGATGGAAACTGGCTCGTTCTCAAACATCCCCTGCCCATACAGAACCTGATGGCAGTCAAAGCATCGGCAAATTTTACTTGCCAGCACTTCGCGCTCAACAGCGTTTCTTCCACCGCCTTTATAAAGGTAAAAGCCATCCTCTTTGTGCACCCACGCCTTGGGGTAGCATCCACCCGTGGACAAATCATCAGCCAGAAAATGGGCATTTGTTACAGTCTTCTGATGTCCACACAGTGCAATATCCACAAAGTCATTGCCCAGAGAATGCGTGTAAAGGTTGATCTCCTCGAACCGAACTGTCTCATTTTCTGCTTTTACCCAGAACACATCCAACAAAGATAAGCAATGGTAAGAAAGCGTAATCCAGGCACGTTCCCTATCCGTATTGCTCTGGGATACACCAATGCTATTCAAGATTTCCTTTGCATAAGTACGGTCGTACGGTATCAGTCTGGATGCACGCCAAGAATAGAAGCTGATCACATTATTGATTCGAGCGTCAAAGTCATTCGATTCTTTCAGCACTAGACCGTAGGGCATAAAATCTTCAAAATAAATTTTGCACTCACCAGCCGTGCTCACCTGTGCCACACATCTTTCCGTGTGCATGATATGATAGACTATTACCTCATTCATTACTTTCTTCCAGTTTCACACATCTATTTTTCTTGTATCATACCATTCCTGCTGTAACTTCTATATAGCAATATATTAGAATATATTCTATCTTTATTAATCTAAACCGATAGTATTCTTTTGAAGTTTTCATAAATATTACTGATCATATCAAAGTTCTTATAGAAGACTGATATTTCATCATAAGCATCCCGCAGAAGAGAAGGAACATACTTTTTCTTATTAACTCTCGTGTACGGGCCATCAGATTCTATTAAAAGCCGTTCTAAAGGCAACAAGTGATATTTTTCCGCATTACAACTATTTACCATGTTTGTGTTTATCGAAAAATAGCAACCTAAATCCACTAATTTCAACATATGGTCGCGATTTCCCGTATACCAATGCACAATTGCTTTTTGGGGATTGTATTTTGCCAAAATACGAATAGCATCTTCTTCTGCTCCCCTGATATGTATCGTCATCAACTTATTTTCCGAAGCGCAAAGCTCCACAATCTGTTCAAAAAATCTTAATTGAAGTTGTTTGTCCATATACGATTTCGCCGAATAATCTAATCCTACTTCGCCAATATAATTAGTCAACATTATAAGTCTCATAAAATCTTTTATATCATTTTCATCTAATGTCGACTCCTGCGGATGAAAGCCTATAGCAAACTTTAAATATTTTGTCTCTGTAATTTGATTTTTGCACGTCCAAAAAACACCAGGTGAATTTGTTACACAGATTGTATACTGTTTTAGTTCTGTAATATTTCTGGCCATCTCCAGATAGTTTTTATAATGATCCAAATGGAAATGTGTATCTATTAAGTTCATCATTACATATATGCTTCTATTTTCGAATCATCTGAAAAATATTCAATCAAATCATTCATACCTTGTTTATAGACTCGTTTAAATGCTTGAACTTCTTCAAAATCAAGTTTTCCCGTACAACGAATCAATCGTTCAATCTCTTTATCCGAAAAATTTTTGTATCTATGAATACTACTTAAAACCGCAAATAGATCTGCAGATTTGTTTTTATCCGCTTCTGCTTCAATGAATTCCGATGCCTTTCTGACCTCATTTTCTTTCGACTCAACATCTTGTAAAGAGCTCTTCCGAATAATACAAGGGTAACAAAATCCACAGTTTACAGGATATTCTCTAGAACCCACACGATTGTATCTAGCTACACATGGATGCGAGCATGAAATAGTATTTTTATAGCACCTTTTAAATGCATCTGTTTCGGAAACCATATTCACAATTTCTCGTTTGGTGTTAAAAGCAAAGAAATTAGAAATATGGTTTTGAATTCCAACACTTGCAATCAGCTCATTTAGTGAATTTAAAAAATAAGGGTGCGTTGTCCTAGTACTACAGGATCCTTTTCGGCCATTTGTAAGAGCCACATTTAAGCCAATGAATCCATTCTCAGGTATATACACCGGAACTTGTTTTCCCATGATGCCAGCAATAGAAACCGCCGCACATAAAAACAGTAAAGAACGTCCTCTAGAAGTATTTTCCACTCTGCACAACTGCTCATCCGTCTTAAATGGCGCTCTTGCTCCAGCGGTAAAGCCAAGAAAAACTGATTTTTGGGAAGGAAAGCATTCGTTGAAATTTTCACAGAATTGTTCTTGAATATAACGAAGCTTTGGATATTCATTATGCCCAACCAATACTGGAGAGTGTCCTTCTTGCAATAGTTTTATCGCACCGCAATATGAGTCCAGACCTCCAGAGAACAAGCTAACACAATCGCATCCAGATAAATCTATATATTTTCTATTTTTGTTCTTATGCGAACCGTATTCCGTAGTCGCCTGCCGAAAAGAAACCTTCCACTCATCTCCTGTCAAAAAAGAAAGAATCTTGCTCCATTGGATTTTACAATTATCCCATTTGTCCCGCTCTAAAACTGGAATAGAAACCTCTATTTTTCGTGTCCATGAATCCAAAAATAGACTTCTCGAAATCCTTTTATCTAAGGCAAACACACTAAGTCCTATTACAAATAAGTCTTCGTAAATCGAATTCATTCTTTGCTGACCCAAATGATACCATATATTGGGCAATCCAGAATAGATAGTGCTTTTTGAGTCCCTGTTTAATGTAAGAATATAAGCGTCATTCCATTCAATGTCCGGGTCCGCATCGTTTTCTTTTTTTATCCAAAATTTCATTAGGCTGTCCCCCCATAAAAACGCGCGCATACATCATATGCTTCGTTCAATGCCTCTTTAACAACATTTGCTGCACCGATGTCCTTAAGATTAATTTGCTTTATTTCCTTATCAGACAATGAATCATGTAGTGCATCAGCTATGTATGAATGCATTTCATCTAATATCTCAAATTTTTCGTTACTTGTACGACCTTTTCCTATTTTCTCTTCAAAATTCACATCGAAACTGATCTGCACAAATGAGGTAACCATTTCTCTTAACAAACTGTCCAAATCCACATTTCCCAATTGATCTACGGAATCTATTTGCAAATTATCAAGAGCCTGAGATAGTGAATCTGCCGCTAATGAATCTTCTAGCGAAGAGGAATTATTTGTAAATTGATAAAGTAGTTCATGCAATATTTCATTCGAAGATTTTCCAATTAAATCTGATCGACCAAAATCGATCAAACCTTGTTCTAAGCCCTGCTGTCTAATATCATAGGCAAACCCCAAAATATTACCAGCAGCGTTGGCAAATGATGTAGTGCCAACTGCAGCTCCAGAACTCATTGCCTCACCAAATTTCTGAATAGCGTTTACTCTTGAATCTGCATCCCGATTTCGTAAAAAAGATGATATAGCCCTTTTGGCATTACTCCATTCTGGTTTAGTCGGCGGAATATATCCTTTAGAAGTTCCCATTTTTTATTTTCCTTCTTTTTTTATTTCTTCTATAATCTTTTTTTCAAGTATCCCCGATTTTTCCCAAGTAGCAAGAAGATCATCTACCTTTTTTAAATCTGCTGCTCTCATTTCTCTAATCGCCGGTACACTTCCAAGCGTTATCTTTTTCGAATATCCTTCCAATGCATTACAGATTTTATCTCTATACGCCTCAAAATTCACAAACAAGCTTCTTATAATATAAAACTCAATTTCACCCTTCTTGATTTTAGGAGTGACGACCTCGAAAACCTTTGACTGATCAACCGCGTTCAAAGCCGCTATCTTCTCTACAATCTGAGGCATCAATCCGCGCGCTGCTCTTCCAATATGTTCCAGGACATCCTTTGCAGCTGCCGAAAGCGTTGAAATATCAACATCTGCCTTTTTTAGAGATTCCCTTGTCAAGTAGAAATACCGATCCAAACGTATTTTCTCCAAATGTTTTGGCTCAGATTCAACCCATTTAATTATCGAAGGAACATTCCATGCTTTAAATTTCTCATTTTCATTATCAGGCGATTCTATGCACTCAAGCATTGCTTTAAATTCTTCATTTTCCGTTGTAAATCTTTTGTTCCACTCATTTAACTGTATAAACAAGTCATTATCCAGCTTTTGAAGAACAAGGAGTTTGGCCAATACTCGTGTGTCAAGAGCGCCTTCATCAGTTCCAAAATACAATTCTGCCAATTTCTTTTTTGTTATATAGGTATTTAAAAATCGTTTTGTTTGTCTAGGATTACCTTTTAAATTTCCTGCAACAATGGCTTTTATTCCGGCAATAACATCTACTGTTTCTTCAAATTTTCTTTTATTCTCATCTCCAATAAACTCCATCGCTTTTTCCTTTATTTTCTGCACATCGATAGCATCATCTGATATGAGAAGCTTTTCTTTTTTTATCTTTTCTAAAAAAGCTTTAAACTGCTCCTTTGGGCAGTACTCTTGTACAACCAAGAACATCAAATAATTTTCTATATCTTTTGATGACAGTTCTGGTATATAAATTGGCAATTGAATAATTTTTTCGATATATTCTTTATCCAAATTCACTGTGTAATTTTCAATTGGTGGATACTTTTTTCTTATGGCATACTGAATAACATTTTCATCTGCTGCAATAATAAAAGTCATTTTTTCTACTGACAAGAAAAGTTTAATTGCCTCTAATGTCTCTATAATTCGATCTGGCTGGCACCTGTCCAAGTCATCGATTAAGACAATAATATTTTCAATTGCATCATCTTCAAGAGCCTTTTGGAATTCTTCTCTGAATTTTCTGACATTATTAACAACACTATTTTCATCATTTACTTCGTCAGTTTTAATATAATCATCCCGAATCGACTGAACAGCATTAGCTGTATTCTTAACACTCTCGCCAATTGCTTCAGCATTCGTAGAAATGCTGATCATAAAAGGCACTGGATTTCCCGTTGCAGCCGATGCAATCAGAGGTGCCCCTACCGATACGGCCTTTGTCGCAAGTTTAAATAAGTCAAGCTTTTTCAATAATTTTGATATGCCGTCTTTTACTTTAGAGGGAATGTCTTTGTGTTCTTTAATTTCACGCAAAAGTGCCTCCATCAAAGCCACTTTTGCATCTTCATATCCCTCAAACATCCAAGCATTAATATTAATACATAATGTTTTTTCCTTTGAGCGGAGATTTTGCCGCCATATCAACATCCTGACTCCAGGTCGGCGTACCGACAATGACTACCGCGTTTTTGTCCGCTTTGCGGATCACCTTGATCACGGATTTTGCATACGATTTGATAGTCTTCCACTGTACACCGCCATTCGGTTCATTGCAGATTTCATAAAATACATGTTTTTCTTTTCGATATTTATTCGACATTTTCTTAAAAAATGCCTTAGCCTTAGACTGATTTTTCTTCGGATTACCATCGCTTAAAATATGCCAGTCAATGAT
>ENA-OYZC01000541-OYZC01000541.1-human-gut-metagenome-genome-assembly--contig:-NODE-541-length-11469-cov-5.201069_pt1 | contig 11469 bp, 8 predicted proteins | sample MGYA00243289_ERZ653473 | MGnify/ENA primary metagenome ERZ653473 (study PRJEB26926, sample SAMN06164904) | human gut metagenome | biome: ENVO:00009003; feature: ENVO:2100002; material: ENVO:00002003... | reverse complement strand
ATATAGACAAAGATAAATGTATTACAGATTTCGGCAGGTGCTATGACAAAGAAAAAGCCCTAATCGCATGGATTAAGGCTAATCATATCAAAATACTAAACAGTGGAATTAAAGTAGCTTAACAACTAAATGTTAGGGAGATTGATTGTACTTCCTTGTCGTAAGACAGAAATTTACCGCTAATGTGGTCGTAGGACTGCTTGGTAATGAAAGCTCTGATTCAAACAGGTTTACACTTGTAACTCCAAAGCCTGAAAATGGTGTACGATTACAAGCTACACTTGGCAATCAGAACCCCACGGGCTTGCCCGTGGGAGCAGTCAGAATCATGCATAGATGAAAAGATAAAAGATATTTCATAAGGGAGAAGTTATATGGATCATTTTGAATTAGTATCAGAATATGAGCCAACTGGGGATCAGCCACAGGCGATCGAGAAGCTGACCAAAGGGTTTCAAGATGGGAATCAGTTTGAGACGCTTCTTGGAGTGACTGGTTCAGGTAAGACATTTACAATGGCGAATATTATACAGAATTTGAATAAACCGACATTGATCTTGGCGCATAATAAGACGTTAGCAGCACAGTTATATAGTGAGTTTAAGGCGTTTTTTCCACATAACGCTGTGGAATATTTTGTCTCCTATTATGATTATTATCAGCCGGAAGCGTATGTGCCGCAGTCGGACACTTATATAGCGAAGGATTCCGCGGTAAATGATGAGATTGATAAGCTGCGCCTTTCTGCCACGGCAGCGCTGGCGGAGCGAAAAGATGTCATCATCGTGGCATCTGTCTCCTGTATCTATGGCATTGGTAGTCCGGATGACTATATGAACATGATGGTTTCCCTGCGTCCCGGAATGGAGATTGACCGTGATGATGTGATCAAGGGACTCATTGACATGCAGTACACGCGCAACGAGATGGATTTTAAGCGTGGTACGTTCCGGGTGCATGGCGATGTACTGGAGATTTTTCCGGCGAATAATACCGACACGGCGATCCGTGTGGAGTTTTTCGGAGATGAGATCGACCGGATTACGGAGGTGGATGTGCTTACCGGAGAGATCAAATGTATATTAAAGCATGCGGCTGTGTTTCCGGCATCCCATTATGTGGTGCCACAGGAAAAAATGAACGCAGCGTGTGACCGTATCGAGGCAGAACTGGAAGAGAGGGTCAAGTATTTTAAGGGTGAAGATAAGCTGCTGGAAGCGCAGCGTATCGCGGAGCGCACGAATTTTGATATTGAAATGATGAAGGAAACCGGATTTTGCAGTGGCATCGAAAACTATTCCCGCCATCTGGCAGGGCGTGCCGAGGGAGAAATGCCGGAGACACTGATGGATTATTTTCCGGACGACTTTCTGATTATTGTGGATGAGTCCCACATTACGATTCCGCAGGTGCGTGGAATGTATGCGGGGGATCGCTCACGGAAGCAGACACTGGTGGACTATGGATTCCGTCTGCCGTCCGCACTCGATAACCGCCCGCTTAATTTTGAAGAGTTTGAGAGCAAGATTGATCAGATGCTGTTTGTATCAGCTACGCCGAATGTCTATGAGAACGAGCATGAATTGCTGCGTGTGGAGCAGATTATCCGTCCGACCGGACTTCTGGACCCGGAGATTTCCGTGCGACCGGTTGAGGGGCAGATCGATGATCTGATCGGGGAAGTTAACAAAGAGACGAAAAATCACCATAAAGTGCTGATCACGACACTGACCAAGCGTATGGCGGAGGATCTGACACAGTATATGAGCGAACTTGGCATCCGTGTAAAATATCTGCACTCGGATATTGATACCTTAGAGCGTGCAGAGATTATCCGTGACCTGCGTCTGGACGTGTTTGATGTACTTGTCGGTATCAACCTGCTGCGGGAGGGACTGGATATTCCGGAGATTACGCTTGTGGCGATTCTGGATGCGGATAAGGAAGGATTCCTTCGTTCCGAGACTTCACTGATCCAGACCATCGGACGTGCGGCAAGAAACAGTGAGGGACATGTAATCATGTATGCGGATAAGATCACGGATTCCATGCGTGTGGCAATTGATGAGACGGAGCGCCGCCGCAAGCTTCAGCAGGCATACAATGAGGAACATGGAATCACACCGAAGACCATCCAGAAATCTGTGCGTGATCTGATTGCAATCTCCAAAAAAGTGGCAGCAGAGGAGATGGAATTTGATAAAGATCCGGAATCCATGAGCCGCAGGGAATTAGAAAAACTGATCGGGGACATCCAGAAGAAGATGAAGAAAGCTGCCGCAGAACTCAATTTTGAGGCGGCGGCAGAGTATCGTGACAAGATGGTAAAACTGAAAAATATGCTTCGGGATATTGAGGAATAGATAAAAGAGAGGAAACAAAATGCCGAAAAAACAGAGAAAATATATTAAAATACGAGGCGCCAACGAACACAACTTAAAATGCATCGATGTGGACATTCCGAGAGATGAGTTTGTTGTTCTGACCGGACTGTCAGGTTCCGGCAAGTCTTCGCTTGCGTTCGATACGATCTATGCGGAAGGCCAGCGGCGCTATATGGAGTCTTTGTCTTCCTATGCAAGACAGTTCTTAGGACAGATGGAAAAACCGGATGTAGAGTCAATTGAGGGACTTCCGCCGGCAATCTCCATTGACCAGAAGTCGACAAACCGAAACCCGCGTTCCACCGTCGGAACCGTGACGGAAATTTATGATTATTTTCGACTGCTGTATGCCCGCATAGGAATTCCACATTGTCCGAAGTGTGGACGTGCCATCGAGAAACAGACCATCGATCAGATGGTAGATGCCGTGATGAAACTGCCGGAACGCACACGCATCCAGATCCTTGCGCCGGTTGTGCGCGGGCGTAAGGGCGAACATCAGAAATTATTCGAGAAAGCAAAAAAAAGCGGTTATGTGCGTGTGATCGTGGACGGAAATATGTATGAACTTTCGGAAGAAATTCCGATGGATAAAAACATCAAACACAATATTGATATTGTGGTAGACCGTCTGGTGGTAAAACCCGGAATTGAAAAGCGTCTGACCGATTCCCTGGAAAATGTTTTTGAGCTGACCGGGGGAAATGCGATTGTAGATGTGGTGGACGGGGAACCAATGAATTTTTCCCAGAATTTTGCGTGCCCGGATTGCGGAATCAGTGTGGATGAGGTGGAACCGCGAAGCTTTTCGTTTAATAATCCGTTTGGTGCCTGTCCGGTCTGCTACGGACTCGGTTACAAGATGGAGTTTGATGAAAATCTCATGATTCCGGATAAGACACTGTCTATTTCCGAGGGGGCAATTCAGGTAATGGGCTGGCAGTCCTGCACCGATCCGTCCAGCTATACCTATGCCACCCTAAAAGCGTTGTCGGAAGGATATGGATTTTCTCTCGATACACCATATAAAGATCTGCCAAAAGAAATCCGGCATATGCTCATTCATGGCGGAGATGGCCGGATATTAAAGGTGCATTATAAAGGACAGCGTGGAGAAGGCGTCTATGATCTGAACTGGGAAGGCCTTATTAAAAATGTCGAGCGCCGTTACCGGGAGACGGGATCGGACACGATGAAGCAGGAATATGAGCAGTTTATGCGTATTACACCGTGTGCTGCCTGCCATGGACAGCGTCTGAAGCAGAGTTCTCTTGCGGTTACAGTTGCAGACAAAAATATATATGAGATGACCGATATGTCGGTAAAGGATCTCGTGAAATATCTGGCGGAAATGCAGCTGACGGAACAGCAGAAGTTCATCGGCAATCAGATTTTAAAGGAAATCCGTGCCCGTGTGGGCTTTTTGCAGGAGGTAGGTCTGGATTATCTGACATTGACACGTGCGACCGGAACCTTGTCCGGAGGAGAGGCGCAGCGCATCCGCCTGGCTACCCAGATCGGTTCCGGACTGGTCGGCGTGGCATATATTCTGGATGAGCCGAGTATCGGACTGCATCAGCGGGACAATGACAAGCTGCTGCATGCACTGATGAATCTTAAGAATCTGGGAAATACGTTGATTGTCGTGGAACATGATGAGGATACCATGCGTGCGGCCGACTACATTGTGGATATTGGTCCGGCAGCCGGCGTCCATGGTGGAGAAGTCGTTGCGGCCGGTACTGCAGCGGATATCATGAAATGCAAAAAATCTATTACAGGTGCTTATCTGAGCGGCCGGATGAAGATTCCGGTACCATCGGAACGGCGCAGACCGACCGGATTTCTTACCATCAAAGGGGCGCGGGAAAATAATCTGAAAAATATTGATGTGCAGGTTCCGCTTGGTATCATGACCTGTATCACCGGAGTATCGGGATCGGGAAAGAGTTCCCTGACCAATGAAATTCTGTATAAGCATCTGGCGCGAACTTTAAACCGGGCACGCTGCATCCCCGGAGATCACGATGATATTCTGGGTGTGGAACAACTGGATAAGATTATCGATATTGATCAGTCACCGATCGGACGCACACCGCGTTCGAATCCGGCAACCTATACCGGTGTGTTTGACATGATCCGTGATCTGTTTGCGGCAACTCCGGATGCAAAGGCACGTGGATATAAGAAGGGACGTTTCAGTTTCAACGTCAAAGGCGGACGCTGTGAGGCCTGCAGCGGAGATGGTATCATAAAGATCGAGATGCATTTCCTGCCGGATGTGTATGTGCCATGTGAAGTCTGCGGTGGCAGGCGCTATAACCGCGAGACACTCGAAGTGCGCTATAAAGGAAAGACGATCTATGACGTGCTGGATATGACGGTGGAAGAGGCATTGGAATTTTTCAAAAATGTACCAACGATCCACCGAAAGATTCAGACACTGTACGATGTCGGACTTTCCTATGTAAAACTGGGACAGCCTTCCACAGAATTGTCCGGAGGAGAAGCGCAGCGTATCAAACTTGCCACAGAACTGAGCAAACGAGGAACGGGAAAAACTATTTATGTACTGGATGAGCCAACCACCGGACTGCATTTTGCGGATGTACACAAGCTGGTGGAGATCCTCAGAAAGCTTTCGGACGGCGGAAATACCGTTGTCGTCATCGAGCATAATCTGGACGTCATCAAGACGGCTGACTATATCATTGATATGGGACCGGAAGGCGGTGACGGTGGTGGAACCGTGATTGCACAGGGGACTCCGGAGGAAATCTGCAAAGTTCCGGAATCGTATACCGGTCAGTTTTTAAAACCGTATCTGGAATCGAAGAACGTATAAAATAGCGAAAATGCACAGATTTTTGTCCCGGGAACAGAGAGATTCCTTAAAATTTAATTAAAATGCTTTAACCTATAAAAAAATGTTTGAAAAATGGGATGAATTGTATATAATGTTACTGTATGCATAAAAATATGATTAACTGCAGATTTGCGCCATAAACGCAGATCAGATTTTGATAAAGAAAGATAAAAAGAAAATAGGAAGGGGCATTCGGGATGATCGGATCAGATATCGGAATTGATTTAGGTACTGCGAGTATTTTAGTATATATTAAAGGAAAAGGTGTTGTATTAAAAGAGCCTTCCGTTGTTGCATTTGACAGAGATACCAATAAAATTAAAGCAATCGGTGAGGAAGCAAGACTGATGCTTGGAAGAACACCGGGAAACATTGTGGCAGTCCGTCCTCTTCGCCAGGGTGTGATTTCAGATTATACCGTCACAGAGAAGATGATCAAGTATTTCATCCAGAAAGCACTTGGAAAGAAGAGCTTTCGTAAGCCGCGCATCAGCGTCTGTGTACCGAGTGGTGTTACAGAGGTTGAAAAGAAAGCCGTAGAGGATGCAACTTATCAGGCAGGAGCCCGTGAAGTAGAGATTATTGAGGAACCAATTGCAGCAGCAATCGGTGCCGGTATTGATATTTCCAGACCATGCGGAAACATGATCGTAGATATCGGAGGAGGTACTTCGGATATCGCAGTCATTTCTCTGGGTGGTTCTGTTGTGAGCACTTCCGTGAAAATTGCAGGAGATGATTTTGACGAAGCTCTGGTCCGCTATATGAGAAAGAAACATAATCTTTTGATCGGTGAGCGTACCGCAGAAGATATCAAGATCAAAATTGGTACATGCTACCCACTGGCACAGAATGAGACGATGGATGTCCGTGGCCGTAATCTGGTAACCGGTCTGCCAAGAACCATTACGGTAAGCTCTGAGGAGACAGAGGAAGCTCTGCGTGAGGCAACATTACAGATTGTGGAAGCTGTACATTCCGTACTGGAGAAAACTCCACCGGAACTGGCGGCAGACGTTGCAGACAGGGGAATTGTCCTGACAGGTGGCGGCTCCTTGCTTCGTGGTCTGGAGGAACTAATTGAAGAACGTACCGGAATCAACACGATGACGGCAGAGCATCCTATGACCTGTGTAGCAATCGGAACCGGAAAATATGTAGAATTCCTTGCAGGAAAAAGAGACGAGGATTAATGCATAAAGTGCGCGTTTATGCGCACTTTTTATCGCATGTCTATAAAGCTCGTGAGGGCATTGGCCGATATAAATTAAAACTGTGAAAATTGAGGTGTCATAAATGGTAAAAGGATTGTATACCGCCCATACGGGAATGGTAAACGAAATGAAGCGTCTGGATATTCTGGCAAATAATCTGGCAAACGCAGACACAACAGCATATAAAAAAGAAGGAACGACGAGTCGTACTTTTGCCGATGAGATGTCTTTGCGCATTAAGGATTCTTCTAATATGGGGATTCCGAAAAAGCTTGGAGATATTACATATGGGGTTCACCTTGGACAGGTATATACGGATTATTCCACGGGAAATTTCAAGGTGACAGATAACACCACAGATTTTGCGATTGAAGGAAACGGCTTTTTTGCCGTGGCATTCACGGACAAGCAGGGAAATACTTCCGTGAAGTATACGCGGGATGGAGCCTTTACCGTAAATAAAGAGGGGTATCTGGTGACGAAGGATGGCGATTATGTTTTAAATGCCACTGGTGCAATGAATGGCGATCCGGGTCAGAATAATTATATACGTCTGGATCCAAATGCTTCGATTACCGTGAATAAACTGGGATACGTCATGCAGAATAACCAGATTGTCGGAACGATCGGCATGGTGGATGTGGATAATTATGACTATCTTGAAAAATACGGTGAGAATCTGTATAACCTTCTTCCGGGAGGAAACCGGATTGCAACAGATGCCAATATAGAGCAGGGCACACTGGAGACCTCCAATGTAAATGTTGTAAATGAGATGGTAAATATGATTACAATTCAGAGAGCCTATGAGGCAGGACAGAAGGTAATCACTTCCATAGATGGAACACTTGACCGGGCAGTTAACAATGTCGGTAAAGTATAATAGCCGCTGAAAGACCGCAAGGAGGAAATAGAAGCGTATGATGAGATCACTTTATACTGCGGCAACCGGAATGATTGCGCAGCAGACAAATCTGGATACAATTTCAAATAACCTGTCCAATGTGAATACGACAGGTTATAAGACGGAACGTACCGAGTTTAAATCTTTACTGTACCAGACACTGCAGACAAAGACAACGACGGCAAATGGTGCCAATAAACCGGTAGGTGCACAGGTAGGACTCGGAACCAGAGTGGCAGCGACCATGTCCAACTATACGCAGGGGGCGCGTGAAGAGACAGAGATCCCGACCGATTTTGCACTGGAAGGAAAGGGATTCTTTGCCGTGCGGGGTGTGGATGGACAGACATATTACACCAGAAACGGTAACTTCTCCTGGAGTCAGGATTCGAATGGAAACACAATTCTGGCAACCTCAGAGGGGCTTCCGGTATTGGATTCCAGAGGAAATACCATTCGTGTGCCAAGAGGCGTATCTTCGGAAAGCATGGTATTTTCGAGCAATGGAACGATTGGCTATAAAGATGCAACCGGCAATGTAGTGTCATTAAACCAGTCTTTTGGAATCTATCAGTTTAACAATCCGGCAGGACTGGAGAAAATGTCAGGAAGCAAACTTGCAGCGACTGCAGCTTCGGGAAATCCGATGCTGGAGGGACAAAATGCAGGGTTGACGAAAACCGGTGTATATCAGGGCTACATCGAAGCTTCAAATGTACAGGTTGCTGATGAGATGGTAAATATGATCATTGCACAGCGCGCATATGAATTAAATTCCAAGGCAATCACGACCTCGGATTCCATGCTGGAGACGGCAAATAACCTGAAACGATAGGCAGCGATTCGGAATTACTTACATAAGAGGGATATACTATGGATATTTCATCAATCAGTACAAATTATACGGTTGCAAATGCAGACAAAAGTGCAGAGCAGAGCAATTCTCTTCAGAGTTCATTAAAGAATATTTCATCGGACTCTTCAGAGGAACAATTAAAAGGTGTCATCAAAGATTTTGAATCTTATTTTGTGGAGCAGGTCATCAAACAGATGAAAGATACATTTACCTCGGATGATGACGGGGATTCTACGATGTCACAGTACAAAGATCTGTATATGGATCAGGCAATTGAAACGGTGGCAGATGAAATGGTGGATCAGATCGGAGAAAGCTATACACAGACACTGTATGAGCAGATGAAACGTAATATTGGCCAGTAGTAACATCAGCACAAAGAAAAGAGGAGAGACTGTTTACAACAGTCTCTTTTTTAGAGAATGGGGAACATATTTTGGAAGAGAATCTTGAGAGCATTGAAGGATATGTAGATCACATCATCTATCGAAATGCAGACAACGGATATACCGTACTTGTTCTGGTGTGTAACGAAGAAGAAGAGACTTGTGTGGGGGTATTTTCGGATATTGCCGAGGGAGAAAACATTAAGGCAAAGGGAAGTTATACAGAACATCCGACTTACGGCAGACAGTTTCAGGTAAAGAGTTTCGAAGAAAAGGCACCACAGGATGAGGTGGCAATTGAGCGGTATCTGGGATCAGGGGCGATCAAAGGGATCGGAATTGCCTTAGCGGCAAGGATTGTGCGAAGATTCAAGGCAGATACCTTCCGTATCATTGAAGAAGAACCGGAGCGGCTGGCGGAGATCAAAGGCATCAGCCAGAGAAAGGCGATGGAAATCGCGGATCAGGTGAATCAGAAAAAAGATCTCCGGCAGGCAATGATTTTTTTGCAGCAATACGGGATCAATACCACACTTGCAGTGAAAATATATAAAACATACGGGCAGGAAATATACGGAATACTGAAAGAAAATCCATATCGTATGGCAGATGATGTGGAAGGGGTCGGATTCCGCACGGCAGATGAGATCGCATCCCGCGTGGGAATCCGCACCGATTCCGATTTCCGGATTCGAAGCGGTATCCAGTATGTGCTGCTGCAGGCTGCCGGAGAGGGGCATACCTATCTGCCGATGCAGGAACTGACGCAGCGGGCAAGCCGGCTTCTTGAGGTAGATCCGGAGCACATCGAGCAGCATTACATGAATCTGGCGATGGATCGCAAGATCATTATGCGCCAGGTGGAAGACAGTACGCAGATCTATGCGGCAACCTATTTTTATATGGAGGCAAATACCGCTACCCGTCTGACACAGCTGAATGCTGTGTTTGATGTTCCGGATATCGAAATTGAGGACAGAATCCGAAAGATTGAAAAGAAGACGGGAATGGATCTTGATGAGCATCAGGTAGAAGCGGTAAAGGAAGCCGTAAGAAACGGTGTTCTCGTGATTACCGGAGGTCCCGGAACGGGAAAAACAACGACGATCAATACGATCATCCGGTATTTTGAATTATCCGGAGAAGATATTATGCTGGCGGCACCGACCGGACGGGCAGCAAAGCGCATGAGCGAAACCACCGGGTATGAGGCACGGACGATTCACCGGATGCTCGAACTGAATGGCGGAATGGAAGGAAATGCCGGATTTGAGCGCAATGAACAAAATCCGCTGGAGACCAATCTCATCATTATTGATGAGATGTCGATGGTGGATATTTCCCTGATGAATTCCCTGCTGAAAGCAATTTTGCCGGGCACGCGTCTGATCCTGGTGGGAGATGTGAATCAGCTGCCGAGTGTAGGGGCGGGAAGTGTGCTGAAGGACATTATTGATTCGAAGATGTTTCCTACGGTAATGCTGACAAAAATTTTCCGACAGGCAAGCACCAGTGATATTATTGTCAATGCGCATAAGATTAACCGGGGAGAAAAAGTCAGCCTGGATAACAAGAGCATGGATTTCTTTTTCCTGAAGCGTTATGAGGCAGATAAAATTATCAACGTTACCCTGCAGCTGATCAAGCAGAAACTTCCAAAATTTGTGGGGGCAAGCGAATACGATATCCAGGTGCTTACGCCTATGCGGAAAGGGCTGCTTGGAGTAGAACGTCTCAATACGATTCTGCAGATGTATCTGAACCCGCCATCGGACAGGAAAAAGGAGAAGGAGCATGGGGCGATTGTTTTCCGGGAAGGCGATAAAGTCATGCAGATCAAAAATAATTATCAGCTGGAGTGGGAGATCCGCAGCAAATATGGACTTTGCATAGACAAAGGAACCGGGGTGTTTAACGGAGATACCGGAATTATTGAGGAGATCAATGATTTTGCAGAGACCATCACGGTAAATTTTGACGAAGGCCGTATGGTGGAATATTCGTACAAACTGCTGGATGAGCTGGAACTTGCGTATGCTGTGACGATCCATAAATCACAGGGATCGGAGTATCCGGCCGTTGTCATTCCGCTTCTTTCCGGCCCCCGCATGCTTATGAACCGGAATTTATTGTACACAGCGGTTACAAGAGCAAAGAAATGTGTTACGATAGTGGGAGATGATACAACATTTGAACAAATGATTGAGAATAATTCCCAACAGAGACGTTACAGCGGTCTGAAAGACCGGCTGTTGGAAAATAAGGAGGAAGCGTAAATGAAAGCACAGATTTTAACGGAAGATCAGATTCCGGAAGCGCTCAGTATTGCGAGGGGTGTCTTTGATTACTGTCTGCGTGCGCGGATCACGGATCTGGAAATGATTCATATATTTCTGCAATATACGGAAAACACAAACATCCGGCACATGATTGCAGAAGGAACTCTCACCATGTGGGGAATTTTTGAACAGGGGCATATGATCGCCATGTCAGGAATGCAGAAAGAGGGACATATTACCATGCTGTATGTGCTTCCGGTATTCCAGCGCAGAGGATGTGGCAGATGTCTGTTGGAAGAAATGAAGGCGTATGCGGCAAATCAATATCAGTTACAGAGGGTGACGTTATCGGCAATGCCGGCATGGACAGCGGATTATTTCACAAAACGTCGGTTTCATCCAATGGAGGTAACACAGCCGTGTTCATTTGTTCCGATGCAGGCAAAAACCGTGGCACGCGCGATATATGAAAAGAAAGAAATTCCATCCGGCGTGATCCTCGGAACCAGCATTGGCGGTCTGGCAGTCTGTGCGGCAGTTGCTGTCGGGTTCATGGTATTGTGGATGCATGGAATTGTAT
>ENA-OYZC01000528-OYZC01000528.1-human-gut-metagenome-genome-assembly--contig:-NODE-528-length-11746-cov-4.289197_pt1 | contig 11746 bp, 10 predicted proteins | sample MGYA00243289_ERZ653473 | MGnify/ENA primary metagenome ERZ653473 (study PRJEB26926, sample SAMN06164904) | human gut metagenome | biome: ENVO:00009003; feature: ENVO:2100002; material: ENVO:00002003... | reverse complement strand
CCTGCCGCATTGCCAATTTCGCTGCCGCAGTCCATCACAAACCAGATACGCTCTGCCCCGGTCAGCGCGGTCTTGCCCAGCCACCCCGACACCACCCGGGGGATGCGCCATGCGTAGGTAGGCGTCACCAGCACCACATCCCGTCCGGTCTGCACCGGGGCAGTATCCCCTGCCTTGATGTAAGCGTTCAGGTCGTAAAGCGGCATCTCCAACCCTTCGGCAATGCGCCGCGCCAGATACCGGCTGTTGCCGGTTCCCGTAAAATAAAGTACCATGGTTGCTCCCTCATTTTGTGTTTTTCAGTTACCTGTCTGCCCGACAAACTGGAATTTGACACTTTGTATTTATCGAGAATACTCTTGAAACCATTTTGCAAAGCGTGATTTATTGAAAATAATGAATTTATATAGTTCTCCATTTTTCATATTAACTGTTGCAATTGGAAAGACTATCCACTTCCAAGAGATTTCTTTTATTTCCTGCATCGGCAAAACTAAATTTCTGTATTTTTTGCCAACTGTAAGCTTGTTTGTCTTGTAAGTAAGCGACTGACTATCGAGGTACAGACCTCCTCCAACTATGCCATTGTGACACAAACTGCAAACAAAAGATTTCATAGAAACATCCCTCCATTAAATTCCAAGTTGTCGTTCTTAGTGTCCCATGGTTTCCGCACACAAAAAGCCCCCTGTGCAAGGTGTGTTCTTACACCTCGCCCGCAAACTTCATGCCCCAGCTCATGCGGATATCATACATCAGACGGGTCAGGGCAAGGCTGTCCTGCGGGGTGTAGCGGTCGCTGCCGGTACGCCCCTGCTTCACGCAGCGGCTTGCTTCCCGGATCTCATACTCAAAGCCGTTGATATCCACCGGGCAGCGGATGACCTCCGGCTCTTTGCCCTCCACTTCCAGCGTCATGGTCTCGGCGTGCTGGAAATCCGGCAGGAAAATACTGCCCTTGGTGCCAAGGATGCGGGCATTGCGCTCCAGCTCCTGCCCGATGGTCTGGACCGACTCCGCCTTGCAGCCGCCGGGGTAGGTCAGCGCAAGGCGGCTGTAATCGTCGGTGCCGTACTCGTTGATGTGCACCTCTTTGGTTTCCACCTTCTCCGGGTCCTGCCCGGTGAGAATGCGCAGAAAGCCCAGATTGTAGATACCGATATCCAGCAGCGCACCGCCGCCCAGACCGGAATCAAACTTGCGGTCCTTCCGGGCACCGGAGGCAACAAAGCCGTACTGACAGGTGATCTGCTTCAGTTCCCCGATGGTGCCAGCCGCAAGGATCTCGCGCAGGCGGTCGTACAGCGGCAGCAGCCAAATCCAGAACGCCTCCATGAGAAAGAGGTGCTTTTCCTCTGCCAGACGGTACAGCTGCTGCGCCTGCTCCGGGCTGATGGTAAAGGGCTTTTCGCACAAAACGTGCTTGCCCTGCTCCAGACAGAGCTTGCAGTTTTCGTAATGCAGGGTGTTGGGGGTGGCAACGTAGATAGCCTCCACCTCCGGGTCGGCGGCAAGGGCTTCGTAGGAGTCATAGCAGCGGGGAATGCCGTACTGCTGCGCAAACGCCTGTGCGCTTTCCATGTGCCGTGACCCCACGGCAACAAGCTGCTCTCCTTCTGCGCCCATCTGTTCCACCGTAGACGCAAACTTTTTGGCAATGGTGCCGGTCGCTAAAATTCCCCACTTCATAACGGTACCTCCCGGTTTATTACTTTGGATTCGTTGCGTTCAGTATACCATGGTTTTCCCTTGCGGAAAAGATAGTGAAAAGCAAAAATGCCCCCGGAGGGCTTATTCCAACTCTCCGGGGACAGATTCTATGCACCGGTATCTTTCATCTTGTTCCAAACATTCTCATCCATTATAATAGAGATAGAAAGAAGGTGCCAACATGAAACATCGCATTGTGACGGCTGCGCAGATGAAGGAAATTGAACAAGCCGGGGATGCCCACGGTCTGCCCTACCCGCAAATGATGGAAAACGCCGGGCTGGCGGCTTACGCTGAACTGCAAAAGCAGTTCCCGCATCCCGGCAGGCTGCTGGTGGTCTGCGGAAAGGGCAACAACGGCGGCGATGGGTTCGTGATCGCCCGTGCCGCTGCAAAAGACGGCTGGAATGTGACCGTTCTTCTGGCCGAGGGCGAGCCGAAAACTTCTGACGCTATCCGCAATTTTGAGCGTCTGCACTCCCTGCCGGTGCACATCTGCACTGACGGTTCTGTACTGGAAACCCAGAGCTTTGCTGCCGTTGTGGATGCCCTCTACGGCACCGGATTCCATGGTGAACTGCGGCCTTCCGGCCTTGCTACCTGCGGACTGATACGCCATCTGCACAAGGGCGGTGCCTTTGTGCTGGCCGTGGACCTGCCCAGCGGCATCAATACGGACACCGGCGAGGTTGCCGACGGTGCTGCCCATGCAGATTTGACCGTAACCTTCGACAGCTATAAACCGCTGCATATCGCAAAAATCTCTGCGCCGCTGTGCGGAAAGATCGTCTGTGCCGACATTGGCATTCGGGACGAATGGCACCCGGAGTTTTGACGAGGGCTTGCCGCTGCGGAAAAGCACCTGCGCACAAAAGAGCCGCCGCACAGATCCCTGTGCAGCGGCTCTCTAGCTCTCAGCGCCGACGGTGTCACATCCTGCGCTCAAGGTTCTGCCGGAACAGCTCATACGCTGCCCGCATCTCCTCCGGCAGACGCTTCAAGGTCTCCTGCTGCAATTCAGACGGCATCCCGTAAAAGGCTTCGGCAATGCCGCCGGTGATGCAGGCAAGGGTGTCGCTGTTTCCTCCTTTACTCCTGATGCCGCTTCTTGAAGTCGGCTTCAATTTCCTCTTTCCACTCTGCGCCGATGGATGCCGGGCAGGCTGCCTGCCGCATCCGGCAGACCGTTTCGCTGACCACATGGTAATTGACTGCCACGCCCTGCGCATCATTCTCGAACCGCACCGCCCGGTCTGCCCCGATGCCGAAGCGAGCGGCCTCCTGCACGGCGTCCATGTTAGCACCAAGGAACAGAAATTCCCAGCCGTACCGTTCTTTTTCCCGCTCGATCATCCGGCGAATCTTCTCGTAGCCAAACCGCTTGCTGGCGTTTTCCAGCCCATCGGTGGTGATGACAAAGATGACCTTTTCGGCACGCTCGTCCTCCGGCAGATGGCGCTGGATGTTTACCATCTTCTCCACGCCGTAACCGATGGCATCCAGCAGCGCCGTACAGCCCCGGACGTAGTAGTCCTTTTCGGTCAGCGGCGCAACAGCCTTCAGCGGAAAACGGTCGTGCAGCAGCTGCACCTCATGGTCGAACAGGATGGTGGTCACGTTGGCTTCGCCTTTCTGCTCCTTCTGCCGGGTCAGCATGGCGTTGAACCCGCCGATGGTGTCCGGTTCCAGCCCACCCATGGAGCCGCTGCGGTCCAGAATGAAAACAAGCTCGGTAAGATTTTTCTTCATAATAAATGCCCTCCGTTTTTTGTGGTGTTCTGTCTTTCTGACAAGAGGATACCACAAACCGGAGGGCAAAAGGTCAACGGGCAGGCGACAAATCACGCACCCAGCTGTTCCTGATCGTATTCAAACAATAGCGTATTGACCTGATTGATGTTATAGATTTTGTGTTCCAGACAGTACCGCACGATCCAATCCCGCTTGGAGCCATCGGAGAAGGCATAGCCTGCGCTTTTAAGCAGGTCGATGGTCTCATCCTCCGACAGATGCAGCCCCACCGCAAAGGCAAGCACGGTCTTCTTTTTGGGGTTGTAGTCCCGGTTACACTGAATTTTGGAAAAATGCTGCCGGGAGATGTTGGACTGCTTGTACACGGTGGAGTCTTTCAGCCCCCGCTCGTCAATGAGCCGCAGCAGCCGGGTGGTGAAGCTCTCGCCAAGGTTGTCCATCAGGCTTTCCAGACTGCGGGCTGTCCTGGGTGACGCGGCGGGTGCCGGAACTGCACCTAGCATCGGCACGGCGGCATCTTCTTCCAGAAGCCTCCGCCGCTCTGACAATTCCCTGCGCCGACGGCCAAATCCGTAGCTTTCATCGTTCTGTGCTACATAGTGGTCATCAATGTACTCCTCCACCGAGGCGAACAGCTTCCGGCTCACGGCCAGCGAGTCCCGGTCGTAAAGCACCAGATACACGGTCAGGTCGTGCTCCATGACGTACTGCGTGATGGTATCCACTGCAATGCGGAAAGCCTGCTCCTTGGGGTAGCCGTAGTTTCCGCTGGACAGCAGCGGAAAAGCCACGCTCTCGCAGTGGTATTCTGCGGCTAATTCCAGTGCAGAATGGTACGCACCGGCCAATTGTTTTGCTTCGCCAAAAAATCCGCCGTGCCATGCCGGGCAGACCGCATGAAAGATATACTTTGCGGGCAGTCCGAATGCCGGGGTGCACACCGCCCTGCCCAAATCGCAGTGCCCGATGGCTTCACAGGCGGCGGTCAGCTCCTGCTCCCCTGCCGCCTGATAGATGGCACGGCTGGTGCCGCTGCCCTGCAAAAGGTTCCGGTTGGCGGGGTTGACGATGGCATCCGCTGCCACCTTGGTGATGTCGTTGCGAATCATCAAAAAAGGCATGGTGGTTCCTCCCTTACACGGTTTTCTTCATCCTATCACATCCGATGGGGCGGTGCAAGGGCTGCGCTTATTTTGCTGTCCATACAACCATTATAACGGTGTCATGCTTCCTTTCCACGGAAAAGCGTCTACACGCAAAACAGGCTCCTGCAAGCGTTTAACCACTGGCAGGAGCCCGTTTATTTCTTACAGCTTCGTCATCCACAGACCATGCAGGTTGCAGTAAGCGTAGACCGCCACCGGCTTTTCGCTGCCCAGCTCAAATACCGCCTTGGGTGCCTGCCCGGGGGCGAGGTAGCGGAGCTGTCCGCCGTTTTCCGTCTCCACAAAGAGCCACTGGATGTGGTGCACATCCACCATGGGATGCTCCACTGCACCCACCGTAACCGTGAGGGTGCTGCCGGAAAGCTCTGCCACCGGCAGATGCTTTTCGCCGCTGGCTTCCACGGTGTTGGGGAGCAGTTCCTTCATCTTTTCGCCGCAGCAGACCAGCGGGACGCCTGCGTTGTGGATGGTGGTGACCAGGTTGCCACAGTGCTCACAGATATAAAACTTTGCTTTCATATTCAATTCCTCCATCGGAATGTTGTTGGTGTTTCCTGTGACTATATGATAACATTTCCTAGTTATGCTTTCTGTGACCGGGTCACGTAAGACAGCCTTGTGCTATGGAAATGCCCTCAGTTCCCCATGCCGAGGAGCACCAGCACGACCACCACCGCAATGGCGATGAGGCAGCCGCAGCCGCTGCCATCTCCCCCGCCACCGCCGCCATTGTTGTGGTTCCCACCGCCACCGCCGCCGGAATGGCCACCACCGCTGCTGCCGGAAGATACCGGACTGTAAGTACGCGACTGGCGGATGAATTGTGTGCGTGGGTTATTGATCTGCATCTGTGCATACAATCCGGTCATCACCTGTCTGCGGTCTGCCTTGTGGGAACGTGAACTCCACAGCGCAAAAAAGAGATTGAGAAACAATGCAGCAACAATGGCCAGCAGCGCACTGCAGAGGTAGCGCATCGGTTCTGCAATCCGTTTGCCCTGCATCAGCGTTTCGATCTGGGCAAAGACCTTGTACGCACAGGTATAGTAATCCTTATCGCGTGCGTAGGTATAAGTGTTATCGGTAATCGAACGTGCGCGGGAATTGGTGATGATTTTGTGCGCCTGTCCATCGCTGTAGAGATAAATCTCATTCAGGCAGCGGTCAATGACGAAGATCGTACCGTTGGCATGCGAACCAAAGACATCATCTAAATAATCTGCAGCAAAATCTTCGGTGGAAGATTTACTGTGTTCGGTTGTGGTTACAAAAGCCACATTACAGTATGCGGTCAGATCATATAGCTGCTTTTGCAGACAGTTTTCCTGGGAGTCTGTCAGAAAATTCGCAGAATCATCCAGCACATAAACGTAGCCGGTTTCCTCATTGGAAGCGGAAACTGCGGATGCACAAACCGGTATGGTGCTGGCGGAGAGTATCAGACAAAATACAAATGCCGTAAGGATATGTTTTATTTTACGCACGGTCATCACCTCCCTGTTTGTCAAATTGTGGCAGCCGGCGGGTGGACAACAGATTATACGCATGGATAATACTGATGAACGACACGAGGATGGCAGCCATGGAAAGAATTGCGGCTCCGTAATAGTAGAGATCCGATACCGGATGCAGGAACCATATCCCAAACGAAAGTACCGCAGCACAGAGCGGAAGAATCCAGCCAAGTGGATTGTTTTTTGCGGCAGGCTCCAGTTGGACTTCAGGGGTTTTCGGCTTGTCTGCAGCAGAAGCTTTCTTCGATTGGATGAACATTTTGCCCCGGTCATTTGCCCCGGTATCTTTCTGGTGGATAGAAACGCATTCGTAGCAATAGACACCGATGGAAAGCAGTGACAAAAGCAGGGTGGTCATTACCAGAGAAGAGGGCTGTAAAAATGCCGACCATGCCAAAAGAGCAAAGATCGGAATTGCCAGAAGCAGCGAACCGAGCAGATAACGCTTCGGATCAATCGGAATATCCGCAACGACCAGTCCGGTCTGTCCGTTGACCGTTGCATAAGCGACACGGTCTTTTTTGCGGTAGGATAAAAACCATACCGGAAACATGGTGCTGTCGATGGTTTCTGTTTTTGTATGGAGCTGTTCAGGACGGATGGTATCCATGGTAAAACCGGCAAATGTCCCGTCAGAAGCAATACGCTCGGTTGTCTCCGCAGATGCAGTGTATTCGGCATCGCCCTGATATACTTTTGCATCCACATCAGAAGTGTCCGCGTAAAATCCGCTTAAATAGGCGGGGGTAAAGGCTTTCATGCCTTTTAAATTATAAGGAGCCAGTTCTTCGCTGATGTTGTCATCAAAAGAGGATGAGGCATCATAGGAAAGACCTTTGTAGTAGGCATCCAGATCCCCGGTAAGTGCGTAGTGATCGGTAATAATATAATCACCGCGGCGGGAAGTCTTTTTCCCATTGAGCGAGAGAGAACCTTTCTGGGAGATATAAAATGCCCAGTAAGGCATGTAAATTCCGCGGAAACTATCGATATAAGAAGGATCGCGGAGTTCTTTTGGCGCAAAAATGGAATGTTTCATACGGCGTGCGTACGCTTCCTTACACTGTTCCTTTGTCTTCTGGAACGGAATAATATAATTGGGCCGTTTTTCGTGACTGATTCTGCTGTAAAGAATCGTGGAGGCTCCGCAGAAACTGCAGAAACCGGCAGCTGCATTGTCGGTGCTTAAGATTTCACCGCCACACTGCGGACAGGTAAAGATCGTGACCTCGTAATCTCCGTCGAATGTCTTTGATTCTTCGGCATCACTTGTTTTCCCGTCAAAATCATAAGGATCAAACAGTGTGTGACAATGCTCGCATGAGAGTTGCTGGGAAGGAATGTCAAATTTGAGATTTCCTCCGCAGTTTGGACATGATAGCATAGTGTTTTCCCTTTCCAAAACATTTTCCTTTGTAACTATTTTATTCTAGCATTGTGGAAATATTTTTACAATGGGTTTCATGCCATGGAACGTGAAAATACCGATTTACAGGGATTTTACAGACTTTACGCAAATTTACAGTAATTTTACAACATTACAGAAATTTTACACAGGGTTTACATTCTGGGATGGTTTGATTTTACACTCCGATGATAAACTTATTACAATCTCAGAAAAAAAGTATACGGAGTGTAAAGTTTATGAAAAGAAATGGGGAGGAACCATAAGTGAACGAGACGATGAAAATTATTTTCGGACTGGTCGGAGGTCTGGCAATCTTTATTTACGGCATGAATATGATGAGCGAGTGCCTGCAGAAAGCAGCAGGGGAAAAGATGAAGAAAATCCTTGCCCTGCTTACAAAAAATCCGATTCTTGGTGTACTTGCAGGTGCTTTGACGACCGCAGTGTTACAGAGCAGCAGCGCAACAACGGTTATGACAATCGGCTTTGTCAGCGCAGGATTGATGTCGCTGCCACAGGCGATCTCCATTATTCTCGGTGCCAATATCGGTACGACCATGACGGCACAGATTATTGCATTTAAAATAACGGATTATATTTATCTGTTCATTTTTGCGGGATTTCTTATTTCTTTTATTTCAAAGAAAGAAAAGGTGAAAAATATCGGACAGACAATTTTCGCATTTGGTTTGTTATTCCTTGGAATTGAGACGATGGGCGATGTCATGAAACCATTGGCATCCAGTGCATTCTTTGTCAACATGATTGGAAAAGTATCCCATATTCCGATTCTTGGGGTATGCGTGGGTGCCGTTATGACACTTGTTGTACAGAGCAGCAGTGCAACGATTGCCGTATTACAGAATTTTGCAGCTCAGGCAGGACCGGACGGTGTGACCAGTATCATCGGACTGACCGGTGCCATCCCGATTCTGTTGGGAGACAATATCGGTACAACGATTACCGCAGTGCTGGCATCTATCGGACAGCCAAAAGATGCCAGAAGGACGGCGTTTGCCCATTGTGTATTTAATATTTCGGGAGCAATTTTATTCCTGTTTCTTGTAAAACCGTATGCAGCCCTGATTCAGTTCATTTCGCCGAAGGGAAACGAAATTGATGTGATTTCACGGCAGATTGCAAATGCACATACCGGATTTAACCTTGTCATGACGCTGATCTGGATTCCGCTCATTCCTCTGATGGTAAAAATTGTGATGAAACTTGTACCGGATGGGAAGGAAATGGGAGCTAAAGCACTGGAAAATCCGAACTATCTGGATAACAAGCTGATTGCACAGCCGGCAGCAGCATTGCAGCTGGTGGCAAAAGAAGTAATGTACTGCGCAAAAATTGTAGATGAAATGATCGGAAAACTGCAGTCCGGAAACGGAAAGATTGATAAAGAAAATGCAGGAATTGTAGAAGAAAAGGCGAAAATACTGCAGAAACTGTATGCATCCATCAATGATTATTTTGCAGCACTGTATTCCGGAGGTGTGCTGACCGAGGAACAGGCATCACAAAGTGCCGGTATGCAGTCTATTCTCTGTGATATTGACCGGATCGGGCAGCTGACGAGGGAAATCATGGAAACCGTGGCAAAACAGAATAAAGGAAAACATAAGTATTCCAAAGATGCTTTGAAAGAACTGAAAAAGGCAATGGAACAGATCCAGATGATTTTCGGAAGCTGCATTCAGGCGATTTCCGGGGATGTGAATATGGATATCAAAGAACTGATGCGGCAAAAAGAAGACATCATGCAGCTGGGTGAAAAAATGCGCAAAAACCATATTGCCAGAGTGGGAAAGGGAAAGTGCGATTCCAAACTTACCATTCCGTTTAATGATGTGCTCCATAATATTGACCGGATTGGAAACAGTTGTGTAAATCTTGTGGAGGTAGCAAAGGAAAATGTAACTATGCAGGCATTTTTTGCAGAGGATTAGGGCATGCAATAAATAAAGCTGTCAGTAATAACGGTTCGCGGAAATCTGCGAACCGTTATTTTTATACAGGTACATAACTCTGATCCACATGAATCATAAACTGGTAGTTTCCTTCGATTTCCTGAAGCTTGTTTTCAATTTTTTTCTTCAGGTCTTCCGGACGGATTCGCATACCATAGGGGATGACCGCGTCAAAGGCAATGCTGGTGTAGGTATCGCAGTTGATCAGGCGGAAATCGTGGATGGTAATACGGCGGTCAATTTCAAGAACCTTTTGTTCTACCTGCTGCTGCATCTGGGCAATTGCGGCATTATTGGTTTCAATCGGATCCATGTGGATGACGGCTTCACATCCGAGTTTCTGATCCAGCTCCCGTTCAATGTGATCGATCATGTCATGGAGCTGAAAGACATCTTCATCCCCCGGAACTTCCAGATGCAGGGTGATCATGCGGCGGCCGGGACCGTAGTCATGAACAATCAGATCATGGATACCGTGTACTTTGGGATGGGACATGACAATGGCACGGATTTCCCGGACAAACGTCTGGTCCGGAGCTTTTCCGAGAAGCGGATCCATGGTGTCTTTGACCGCTTTTATTCCGGCATAGAGGATGAAAATAGCTACCAGCAGACCGCCAAATCCATCGATATTGATGGAGGTCAGGCGCATGATAATCATGGCTGCCAGAACCACAGAGGTGGCAATGGTGTCGGAAAGCGAATCCATGGCGGTTGCCTGCATGGCATCCGAATCGAGTTTTTTCCCAATAAAATGATTGTAGCAGTACATGTAGACTTTTACCAGAATGGAGCATACCAGAATTCCCATGGCAAGCAGACTTGTGTCTACGGCTTCCGGATGCAGAATTTTGGAAAAGGAAGTTTTTAAAAGCTCAAATCCCATCATCAGGATAGCAATCGCTACAACAAATCCCGACACATATTCAAACCTCCCATGTCCGAACGGGTGCTCCGAATCCGGAGTTTTCCCGGCATAAAGAAATCCGGCAAGTGTAATAAAAGAGGAACCGGCATCGGACAGGTTGTTGAACGCATCCGCTGTGATGGCAACGGAACCGCTTAACATTCCGGCAAAATATTTTCCGGCAAACAGGCAGACATTTAAGCAGATTCCAACGATACTGCACAGGGTGCCATATGCCTGCCGTTGTTCTTTTGCCGGACGGTTTTTGATAAAGATTTTCGCTAACATTGTAATCATGGATATCCCCCCAAGAATCATACATGTCCATTGGTTTTTCCTATTATATGCTACGTTTGGGAAAAGGTCAAATTATATATATTTTACCTACATTTTATACATGCACCACCCACAAATGCAGGAAGCTGTATTCCTTTCATCGTAAGTCTTGTTTTTGTACTTGGGTATCAGAAAATGGGATTTTCTTTTGAAACAGGAATGATGATTGCGTTTGCCGTGGTTGCGGTGTGGTGGCTTGTGATGTCGCTTCCTTTAATGAAGCAGTATCGCCAGGTTCATTATGTAGAGCGGAAACCGCATGCCATGAGGGAAAGCGTTGGACGTATCATAGAAACGCTGCGCAGTGTACGGAAACAAAAGAAAATCTTTCTGTTTCTCATAGCATTCTTCTTTTTCATTGATGGAGTTTATACGATTATAGATATGGCAACGGCGTATGGTTCTGCCCTGGGGCTGGATTCCACAGGACTGCTTCTTGCATTGCTTGTGACACAGTTTGTTGCATTTCCGTTTTCCATTCTGTTTGGCAGGCTTGCGGAAAAATACGATACCGGAAAGCTGATTTTAACCTGTATTGCTGCGTATACGGGGATTACCGTTTTTGCCGTGTTTATGAAGGCACAGTGGCAGTTCTGGGTGCTGGCAATTTTTGTGGGAATGTTCCAGGGGGGCATTCAGGCACTGTCCCGGTCTTATTTTGCAAAAATTGTTCCGCCGGAGCGTTCCGGAGAGTATTTTGGTCTGATGGATATCTGTGGAAAAGGAGCATCCTTTATGGGAACGACGGTGGTCGGACTGGCTTCCCAGGCTTTTGGGAGCATAAACATCGGGGTATCCGCTATCGTATTTCTCTTCCTTGCGGGAGCACTGTTTTTTATGAAAACAGAGCACAGTGGATCGGAAAGTACGAAAAATCAGGAGAACATTGTCATGCGACAGCAGATGTTCCATGATTAAAGTAATACAATATATCTGTCTCTTATACACATCTGACGCTGCCGACGAAGGCTTAGGTGTAG
>ENA-OYZC01000462-OYZC01000462.1-human-gut-metagenome-genome-assembly--contig:-NODE-462-length-13250-cov-4.712997_pt1 | contig 13250 bp, 8 predicted proteins | sample MGYA00243289_ERZ653473 | MGnify/ENA primary metagenome ERZ653473 (study PRJEB26926, sample SAMN06164904) | human gut metagenome | biome: ENVO:00009003; feature: ENVO:2100002; material: ENVO:00002003... | reverse complement strand
TCTTTTGTTTCTCCGGTCATATCGGTCTCCTTTCTGCCGTATAAGGCTTTTTTAGTATAATACTTTCCCCGGAATAAGGCAAGATTATTCTTGTACATCCGCATTTGTTCTTCCCCGAAGATCAGCTCTGCCGCACACTACATTCATAAAAGCATTTGCTTCGCAAATGGCGCCGCTTCGCAGCTCATCTTTTATTTCATGTTGGTGTGCTTTGTCCATGAAAAAGAGATTTTCGTGCTTTGTGTGCAAGCACCCACGCACGTCAACCTCTTTTTCATGTCAGAGCTGATGTACAAAACTCGGAACAATTCCTAAAAAGGTTGACACTTACCCTTGTCAGGTAGTACACTTTTATCGTAAAGAAACAGCTTGGGATGCCAGCGCAACTGGTACTCTCAGTTGATAATATTAATTGTTTTTACCAGAAGGAGGTAAATTTTCATGGCAGAAGCATGGAGAGGCTTTAAAAAAGATGGCCACTGGGATGTAGACGTCAACGTACGTAACTTCATCCAGACCAACTACACTCCCTATGATGGAGATGAGAGCTTCCTGGAAGGTCCTACCGAAGCTACAGATAAGCTTTGGGGCAGACTGCAGGAGCTGCAGAAGGAAGAGCGTGAGCACAACGGCGTTCTGGATTGCGAAACTGAGGTTGTATCCGGTCTGACCGCTTATGGCCCTGGCTATATCGATGAGTCTATGAAAGATCTGGAGCAGATCGTTGGTCTGCAGACAGACAAGCCTTTAAAGAGAGCATTCATGCCTTATGGCGGTATCAAAATGGCTCAGCAGGCTGCAAGCACATACGGTTTTGAAGTAAACCCGAAATATGACAAGATCTTCAATGAGTATCATAAGACTCATAACCAGGCTGTATTTGATGCTTATACAGATGAGATGAAGGTTGCTCGTCATACCCATATCGTTACAGGTCTGCCGGATACTTACGGCCGTGGCCGTATCGTAGGCGACTACAGAAGAGTTGCTCTGTACGGTATCGATTTCCTGATCCAGAAGAAACAGGAAGATAAGAAGAACTGCGGCGTAGGCGTTATGGATGAAGAGACCATTCGTCTGAGAGAAGAGATCGCTGAACAGATCAAAGCTCTGCAGGGCATGAAGAAGATGGCAGCTGTTTACGGCTACGATATCTCCGGCCCGGCTACAACCGCTAAGGAAGCTGTACAGTGGTTATACTTCGGTTACCTTGCAGCAATCAAGACCCAGAACGGTGCAGCTATGTCCGTTGGACGTATCTCCACATTCCTGGATATCTATATTGAAAGAGACTTAAAGGAAGGCACCCTGACCGAGAAAGAAGCTCAGGAGCTGATCGACCATATGACCATGAAGTTCCGTATGGTTAAGTTCGCTCGTATTCCTTCTTACAACCAGCTGTTCTCCGGTGACCCTGTATGGGCTACTCTGGAAGTTGGCGGTATCGGCATGGATGGCCGTCACATGGTTACAAAGAACGACTATCGTTTCCTTCATACTCTGGAGAACATGGGACCCAGCCCGGAGCCGAACCTGACAGTTCTGTACTCCAGCGCGCTTCCTGAAAACTTCAAGAAGTATGCAGCTAAGATTTCCGTTAACACATCTTCCATCCAGTATGAGAACGATGATGTTATGAAGCCTATCTGGGGCGATGACTACAGCATCTGCTGCTGCGTATCCGCTACTCAGACCGGTAAGGAAATCCAGTTCTTCGGCGCTCGTGCAAACCTGGCTAAGTGCTTACTGTACGCGATCAACGGTGGTAAGGATGAGAAGCATCTGGACAAGAACGGCAAACATATGCAGTGTGGTCCGGAAATCGCTCCTATTACTTCCGAGTACCTTGATTTCGATGAAGTTATGCATAAATATGATATCATGCTTGACTGGTGTGCATCTCTGTATGTAAACATCCTGAACCTGATCCATTACATGCATGACAAATATTACTATGAAGCAGCTGAGATGGCTCTGATCGATACCGATGTAAGAAGAACCTTCGCTACCGGTATTGCAGGTCTGTCCCATGTAGCTGACTCTCTGTCCGCTATCAAATATGCAAAGGTTAAAGTTATCCGTGACGAGAACGGAATTGCAAAAGACTTCGAGATCGAGGGAGACTTCCCAAGATACGGTAACGATGATGACCGTGCCGATGATATCGGAGTATGGCTGTTACAGACATTCATGGATAAGTTAAAGAAGCATCACACTTACCGTGATTCTGAGCCTACAACTTCTATCCTTACCATTACTTCCAACGTTGTATATGGCAAAGCGACAGGAGCAATGCCAGACGGACGTAAGGCAGGCGAGCCACTTTCACCGGGAGCGAACCCAAGCTACGGCGCAGAGAAGAGTGGACTTCTTGCTTCCCTGAACTCTCTGACAAAGATTCCGTATGAGTGGGCACTCGACGGAATTTCCAATACCCAGACCATCAACCCTGGTGCACTTGGAAATGAAGAAGGCGAGCGTATTGAGAACCTTGTAAACGTTATGGACGGATATTTTGACCAGGGTGCGCATCACCTCAATGTTAACGTGTTTGGCAAGGAGAAGCTGATCGACGCTATGGAGCATCCGGAGAAAGAAGAGTACGCAAACTTCACCATCCGTGTATCCGGTTACGCTGTGAAGTTCATTGATCTGACCAAAGAGCAGCAGATGGACGTTATCGCACGTACCTGCCACGATCATATGTAATATGATATAAGGGGTCACGAGAGTTGCGAAGCAACGGAGTAATTCGTAGATCATATCCGTTGGAATGAATAAGAAATCAGGGTTAATACATGAATGAATATTTGTGTATTAGCCCTGTTTTTATGATATAATTTGCACATACTAATGAAATGATAATTCGATGCTTTTATTGGTTTGGTTAAAAACGAGGTAAAACAATGCTAGGAAATATACATTCAATCGAGACATTCGGTTCCGCAGACGGACCGGGCGTGCGTTATCTGATTTTTTTGAAGGGCTGCAATATGCGCTGCAAATACTGCCATAATCCCGATACCTGGGCAAAAACCGAGGGGGAAATGAAAAGCGCAGAAGAAATTTTACAACAGGCGCTGCGGTATAAAAGATACTGGGGCAAAAAGGGCGGTATTACCGTAAGTGGCGGAGAAGCACTGTTGCAGATTGATTTTGTCACAGAATTGTTTACGCTTGCCAAAGAAAAAGGCGTCAATACCTGTCTGGATACAGCGGGCAACCCGTTTACCCGTGAGAAACCATTCTATTCTAAGTTTGAAAAACTGATGGAAGTGACGGATCTGTTTATGCTCGACATAAAGGAAATTGATGAGGACGAGCATAAACAACTGACAGGCCAGACGAATAAAAATATTCTGGATATGGCAACCTGTCTGTCGGATCACGGTAAAGCGATGTGGATTCGGCACGTACTTGTGCCGGGCATTACCGATGATGATGGGCAGTTACACAGGCTCCGTGCATTTATTGATACGTTAAAAACCGTGGAACGTGTGGAAATTTTGCCATATCACACGCTGGGGGTATTTAAATGGAAAGAACTTGGGATTCCTTATGCACTGGAAGAGGTGGAGCCGCCGACCAAAGAGCAGGTGGAACATGCACGGGAAATCATTATTCCCGGTTATAAATCCTGATTGTATGAACAGGAGGGACATATGCAAAAAAGGCAGCTGTAAAATCCCATCAAACAAAGAGAATGGGACATATGCACAAAAAGATAGCTGTGAAATCCCATCAAACAAAGAGAGTGGGACATATGTGCAAAAAGATAGCTGAAATATCCCGACAGAAAAAGAAAGAGGGACATAGAAGCAAGGAAAAATTGTATATGTCCCAACAGTATAGATGGTCGGGACATAAAGATAAAGAAAAACAGTATATGTCCCAACAGCACCAATAAGAAGGATATAAAGATAAAGAAAAATTGTATATGTCCAGACAGCAGAATAAGAGAACCATAGGGAGCAGTAAAAGCTGCGTAGATCTCATTTTCCACCCCCCAAAAAAAACTCAAAAAAGAATGCGCAGCAGAAAAGAAAACATAAGGAAAAACAAATCATGATACAACCAGAAATTTTATATGAAGATGCACAGCTGATCATCTGCTACAAACCGGCAGGCATTGCAACGCAGACCAAAAAACTGGGGCAGAAAGACATGGTGAGCATACTTTTAAATCACGTAGCGCAGGAAGGAACCGGACAGCCGTTTATCGGTGTAGTCCATCGGCTGGACCAGCCAGTGGAAGGCGTGATGGTGTTTGCAAAAACAAAACAGGCGGCAGCAAAATTGTCGGCACAGGTAAAAGACCATTCCTTTGGGAAAAAATATTATGCAAAAGTCCGGCTGCCGGAAGGAAAAACTTTTGAACAGGCTACGGGGCATGAAAAGACAGGAACACTGCAGGACTGGATACAATTTGAACCGAAAGAAAATAAATCCTGTGTAATAGAACAGAAGCAGAGGGAGAACGAACGGGAAGACATCAGGCATCCGGCAGACGGGAAGCGGTTGCAATTGCAGAAACCACGGCATACAGCAACGTCACAAAATAAGATACAGGAAGCGGTACTTGATTATCAGGTGATCAGGCAGGGAGAAGGATCTGCATTGCTGGATATTACTTTACATACCGGCCGCCATCATCAGATCCGTGTACAGCTTGCACATCTTGGAACTCCGATCTGCGGAGATCACAAATATGGAAAGGCTGAAAGAGGAACCCCGGCACTGTGCAGTTATCATATCGATTTTGTTCATCCGGTCAGTGGCAAAGAGATGACCTATGAAATCAGTCCGAGAAATTTCGAAACAGAATGTTAATGGTATTCAGGTGCTGAGTGAACAGTAACCCATTTAGCCGTTATCGAGCGGTTTCACTTCACGCAAATCTTGACAATCGGCTGTGTTCGTCATATTATATATTCGAGCTTTTCTGCGCATTTTGCGGGCAGAAAAGAAAACTCTTACACGAGTATAACGTAAAAAATGACCGCACAGTGGTCGCAGAAAAGGAGAAAGACATGGCGAAAGAGAAGAAACTTGTTGAAGCCATTACTTCCATGGAGGAAGATTTTGCACAATGGTATACCGACGTCGTAAAGAAAGCAGAGCTGATTGATTACTCCGCAGTAAAGGGCTGCATGATCATCAAGCCCGATGGGTATGCTATCTGGGAAAATATACAGCATGAATTAGACCGCAGATTCAAAGAAACAGGCGTAGAGAATGTATATATGCCGATGTTTATTCCGGAGAGCCTTCTGGAAAAAGAGAAGGATCATGTGGAAGGATTTGCACCGGAAGTCGCATGGGTGACTTACGGCGGACTCAATCAGCTGCCGGAGCGTCTGTGCGTCAGACCTACTTCTGAGACACTGTTCTGCGATTTTTATAAAAATCTGATCCAGTCTTACCGTGATCTGCCAAAGGTGTACAACCAGTGGTGTTCCGTAGTACGCTGGGAAAAGGAAACCCGTCCGTTTCTGCGTTCCAGAGAATTCCTGTGGCAGGAGGGGCATACGGCGCATGCAACCGCAGAGGAGGCACAGGCACGTACCATCCAGATGCTGAATCTGTATGCAGATTTCTGTGAAGAGTTCCTTGCCATGCCGGTTGTCCGCGGACAGAAGACAGAAAAAGAAAAATTTGCCGGTGCGGAAGACACCTATACCATCGAGGCACTGATGCATGATGGAAAAGCCCTGCAGTCTGGAACCAGTCACAATTTCGGAGATGGATTTGCAAAGGCATTTGGTATCCAGTATACCGATAAACAGAATAAATTACAGTATGTACACCAGACTTCGTGGGGAATGACAACACGTCTGATCGGAGCCATCATCATGGTTCACGGCGACAATGATGGTCTGGTTCTGCCACCTAAGGTAGCACCGACACAGGTAATGGTTATCCCGATCCAGATGCAGAAGGATGGCGTATTGGATAAGGCAAACGAAGTGCGTGAGCGTCTGGGAAAAGTCTGCCGTGCAAAACTGGACGATTCCGATAAGAGTCCGGGATGGAAATTCTCTGAGCAGGAGATGCGTGGAATTCCGCTTCGTGTGGAACTGGGACCGAAAGATATTGCGGCAAATAAATGTGTGGTTGTCCGCAGAGATACCAGAGAGAAAATTGAGGTTTCCCTGGATGAGATCGAGACAAAGATTCCGGAACTGTTAGAGACCGTTCAGAAAGATATGTTTGCGCGTGCAAAGGCACATCGTGATGCACATATCTGGGATGCACATAATTACGAAGAATTTAAGGATATTGCAGAAAATAAACCGGGATTCATCCGTGGTATGTGGTGCGGAGATCAGGCATGTGAGGACAAGATCAAAGAAGATCTGGCAGTAACCTCACGCTGTATGCCGTTTAATGATCAGGAACAGATTTCAGATGTTTGTGTATGCTGTGGAAAACCGGCACATAAGCTGGTATATTGGGGCAAGGCATATTAAAAATCAGCCGGGATTATGGATTTCAAATAGGGGGTTGGAGCCATGATTGAAAAGTACTTTAATGGTGTCATAGAACAGGTATATCACAGAATCGGAACCGCAGAAAAGAACATTGTTATGGCAAGCTATAACAATGACTTTTCTGTGTCCGGGCTGGAGAATAAAAAACGTTATCAGGAAGACGATAACGTTTTTTTTGCCTGTTGTGAACTGCGATATGAGACATTGTCCGGGGCATATGCGCCTTTTCTGGACATTATCTGTGACATGTTCCGCAAATTTGTAAAGGGAGATTTTGAAGCTTTTTTGCGCGAATGCGGAACTTATGAACTGCACCGGTCTTTGTTTCTTGGGTACTATGAAGATGGTATCTGCAAAAGGGAAGAAGGGGTGCTGTTAAATGAAGTGGAATATGAGCAGCGGCGCATGACAGAAGCCATCGTTGCCATGCTAAAAAAACTCACGGAATACCGGCCGATTATGATTGTAATTAACCGTTTCCAGCTGGCAGGACGCAGTTCCATGGAACTTATTTACCGGCTGCTGACAGAACCGTGTACGGAAATCGGGATTGTGCTTGGAGTAAACGAAATGCAGCCGCGGCTGGATATGGCAGTCAACATGTGGGATGCAATCGTGGAAAAACTTGAAGATAGCAGCCAGATTTATCATATTGGAAGTTCCGGGAAACACAGAAACCGGGAGAATGCGGAGGATGTGGCAGAAGAGAAAAATTACAGCCACATGCTTGCGAAGGTAGAGACAATCATTACATTTCTGGATTGTGACCAGGCAAAATGGTACTTGCAGAAACTTGAATATAAACTTAAATTTGAAGATATTTTTGTGGATGATATAACCTTGCGGGAATTTTATCTATTGTATACCCGTACCGCTATTTTGCGTGCAGAGCTTTCTAAGGCACTGGAGATGGTTGATTCAGCAATGCGTCTGCCATCCGTTCGGAAAGATCTGTTTTACCGCAGTGAATGTTCCTTTTTAAAGGGAACGTGCCTGATGTATCAGGGCAAACTGCAACAGGCGGAAATGTATGCACAGTATGCCCGGGAGGAAGCACAAAAAAGTGGGAATGAGAAACAGATATTCAAGGCGGAACTCTTGTCTGTTATGGCGCGTATGTCCGGCTGGTACAATATTTTTTTCTGTATACAGGATATCCCGATTCATGAAGGGCTGATTGAAAAGCTGATGCAGAACAATTACCGGAATCATCTGGCACATATTTATATTTATGCATATGATAATCGGCCGGAGATGGTTGCAAGGGCCTACCGTTCCGAGGCATCTCTTTTATATTTCAGTAAAGGGGTGGCACTGGCAAAAGAGATTGGAAATGAGCAGCTGGTATATGATGCATATCAGAAAAACATTATGCTTGCATCAACGAATGGTATGAATGAGATTGCCATGCTGTATTCCGTGCGTACATACCAGTTCATGAAATCAAGGGATGATGTTTATGAGGGCAGAATTCTGTCCGGCATCGGATATAATCTGAGTGCCATGGGAAAAAACCGGCTTGCGGAGCATTATTATAACCGTGCCATTGAGGTGTTTTACCATTTGCGTCTTCCGGAGGATATTGCGGAAGTGTTTTACAACCGTGCACTGAATTATATTATGCAGGAGAACTATGCGAAGGCGGAACATGATCTGCTGATGGCGATGAAGGTAATAGAAAAACTGCATCTTAACAGTCTGCGTGTATGTAATCTGTCAAAATTATATGGTCTTTTAGCACTTGTGAGCATCATGCAGAAAGACCGGTTTAACTGTGAACGTTACTTGCTTAACTGCCGGCAGTTCCTGAATTATATTATTGAGAAAGAAAAAGAAAATGAAAACGAGGAAATCATCCATGACTATGCCAAGTGTGATGAGGATATGTTTCTATACACATTTTCCATGGCAATGCTTAACCGCATGGATGGAAAGAAGGAAGAGGTACTGGTCAGTTTTGAACAGGCAGAGCGTTTCCTGCTTCAGGCAGAGGGAAATGAGTTTTTCAGTTATCGTTTATTCCGGAAAGAGAGAATGAAGCTGTTTGAGGAAATGGGGCGCAGTGAGCGCTGCCAGATGGAACGCGCAACGCTTTTGCAGCATGAGGAGATTAATTCCCAGGCGGCACGGCTACTTCCCATGAATCTCCTGAAGGAAATTGATCTGGGAGAGCATCCGCAAACGTGTGCCGTGCGGGAGGAAGAAATTGAAGCCCTGATCAAACAGGAAGGCCTTTTACAGGATTATGCAACGTCCCGGAGACAGATGGAGTTTATTTCCACATGGCAGAAACTGATTGATGTGAACGGAAGCAACGTAGAGGGTATGGTACAGAATGCGTTCAATACGTTTATGAATCATTTCAGCCTGGATTGTGCATTGTATATCTATTACCATGAAGATGGTGCCCATGTACTTTATAACGATACCAAATGTGAGATGACGGAAGCGGACATTGCGGCGATCGGAAATACCATGCTGGAATATCCACAGGGGTTTGCGGTATCAAAGATCAGCGACAGTTTTCTGGAACATCAGGATACGATCGGTTATTTCGGAATAGATGATGTATGTTCGTTTGTGGCAGCACCGTTTCTCAAAAACGGAAAGCTGACCAGCCTTCTGATCACATATGTCCGCATGAAGGATAATTGGCATGGTTCGATCGAACGCTACATGCTCAACGAGGATGACCTGAGAATCTATTCCCTGCTTTTTCGGGAGATGGAGTATTCGATCAATCGCATGGAGGCAAACGACAAGATTTATATGATGAACCGCAAGCTGCAGGAAGCTGCGGTTACGGACATGCTTACCGGTATTTATAACCGTGCCGGTATGTACGAAGAGATTCGGCAGATGATTGAGTGTTACCGTGTGTCAGAAAAGACACATCATGTCGGGTTGATGTTTATTGATCTGGACAATTTCAAGCATTATAATGATACATTCGGACATGACGTCGGGGATCTGATCTTAAAGGAAATGGCAAAGATTTTCCGCAAGGCGGTAAAGGGAAGAGGATTTGTCGCCAGATATGGCGGGGATGAATTTATTATGATCTTAAATACCGATGACCGGGAAATTCTTGAACAGATTGCAAAAGGAATCTATGAGAAAATCAATTCCACGCAGGGATTCCAGCGGCAAATTGAAAATTATCTCGGCCATGCGATCACGACGACCGAAAAATCGCGGATTACCTGTTCCATCGGAATTGCAAGCGCAGGGGATGTGAGAAAAGAGGAAGATATTAATGAATTAATCCGTAGCGCAGATGAGATTTTATATAAAGTCAAAACAGGGGAAAAAGGACACTACGCATTTTTATGAAAATTCAATTACCAGAACACGTAAAGCAAATTATACACAGACTTCAGCAGGAGGGGTATGATGCCTATGCCGTGGGTGGATGTGTCAGAGATACACTTTTAGGACGCAGCCCACAGGACTGGGACATTACAACTTCCGCGAAACCGCAGGTGGTGAAATCGCTGTTTTCCCATACGATTGATACGGGCATTGCACATGGAACCGTTACGGTTATGCTGGATCATACGGGGTATGAAGTGACAACTTACCGGATCGATGGGGAATATGAAGATGCCAGACATCCGAAGACAGTGACTTTTACGGGAAATCTGGTAGAGGATTTAAAACGCCGGGATTTTACGATCAATGCCATGGCATATAATGATACCGCAGGACTGGTGGATGCATTTGATGGGATTGGGGATCTCAAACGGCACGTGATCCGTTGTGTGGGGATACCGCATGACCGGTTTGGAGAGGATGCGCTGCGTATGCTGCGCGCCGTGCGTTTTGCCGCACAGCTTGGATTTTCCATTGAGGAGAAAACCAGACAGGCTGTGGCAGATCTGGCAGACAATTTACAGAAAGTCAGTGCGGAGAGAATCCAGACCGAAATGGTGAAATTGCTCACCTCTGCACATCCGGAGGAGATGCGTACGGTATATGAGCTGGGACTTTCCAGAGTATTTCTCCCGGAGTTTGACAGGATGATGGAAACCCCGCAGATTACGAAACATCATTGTTACAGTGTGGGGGAACATACCATTCATGCCATGCAGGAAGTCCAACAGGACCGGATTCTGCGCCTGACCATGCTGCTTCATGATGTGGCTAAACCGGTGTGTGTAACGACAGATGAAAAAGGGCAGAATCATTTTAAAGGACATCCGGCAGAAGGTGCGGAAATGGCACGGGTTATTTTGCGGCGGTTGAAGTTTGACAACGAAACAATAAAACGCGTATGCCTGCTCGTGCGCTATCATGATGACCGTCCGGCCGTGACACCGCGCAATGTGCGCCGTGCGATCAGCAGGATCGGAGTGGAAAATATGGAGGCTCTGTTTGCGGTAAAGCGTGCAGATACACTGGCGCAGAGCATGTATGAGCGGCAGAAAAAGCTTTCCTATATTGATGCCTACGAAGAAACTTATCGTGAGATATTAAAAGAACACCAGTGTGTGCAGAAAAAGGATCTTGCCATAAACGGCAGGGATCTGATTGCACAGGGAATGAAAACGGGCAAAGAAATGGGAGAAGTGTTGCAGGCGCTGTATGAACAGGTTCTTGATGAACCGCAACTGAATAATAAAGAGACGCTGCTTGCACTTGCTTTGCAATTGCAACAGACAAAACAGGAATAAATAAGACACCCTTTCCATATGATGAAAATAGATTCAAGTCATGTGGGAGGGGTTTCATTTTGTATTATCAGCCGGAAGCAATGTTGGAGCAATATGACATAGAAATAAAACAGATCACGAAAGGCAGAGGTGTGTTTTGCTGTGAGACGGATCAGGGGAAAAAAGTACTTGCACCGTTTCGGGGATCTGCAGAACGCGCAAAATTTGTGTGCGAAATATTATGCAGCATGCAGGAAAAGGGATATCCGGTGGAACAGGTCAGTCTGACAAAAGACGGGCAGTGTGTGGTAACGGATGAAAGTGGCATGCGTTTCTGGCTGAAAGATCTGGTAGAGGGAAATGAATGCCAGACAGGTCGGGAGAAAGATGTAGCTGCCGGTGCCCAGGCGCTGGCAGGGTTTCATTGCTGTGTTTCATCCTGTATTACGGAAATTCCGGATTTTATGAAAAATACAAAGAATGAACCGGCAGTGCTCTATTACCGGCATTACCGGGAACTGATCCTGGTAAAAAATTTTGTGCAGTCAAGAAAAACCCGAAACGAGTTTGAGCGGTCATTCTGGGAACAGTATACGCATTATATCGCACAGGCGAAAGAAGCGGTCGGGATGCTGCAGGAGCGAAAAGACCAGGGGAGAACCAGGGGGTTTTGTCACGGGGATTGTAACCAGCATAATATGCTTCGTACAGCACAGGGGGTCCGGCTCGTAAATTATGAAAATCTGTTTTACGGAGAACAGATGGTGGATCTGGCAAACTATCTGCGTAAGATTCTGGAAAAAAACAGTTGGAGTACGGACATGGGAAAACATATTCTGGAAGCCTATGAAAAGCAGAGAAAATTGTGCAAGGAAGAAAAACAGCTGCTGCATGTGCTGCTTCTGTTTCCAGAGAAATTCTGGAAAGTATCCAATCACTACAGTAACTCGCATAAAGCATGGGTATCCGGCAGAGATATTGAAAAATTAAACCGGCTGATTGCAGCGGAGCCGGCAAGGGAACATTTTCTGGAAAATTTGTTTTCTTTTCTGTGAAGAATGAGCTATACTAAGGATATGAGAAGAGACAGAATTAAAAAAACAATTACATATTTGAGTCTGCTTTTTTGGCTGAGTCTGCTTGTGGCATGTGGACAGCAGGAGGAGACGACAGATGACGGAGTTACCTATTTTCATCATTCCATCGCAGACCGGAATACACAGGAAACACAGGAGAATTCCACGGAAACGGAAAAGTCCGAAGAGTTTCTGCTGACCGCAGTCGATCAGATTCAGGAAAGTCTCCAGCTGTACCGGTATGCGGATGGAATGGAATACCGGTATTATTACGGAACAGGCACCCGTTTTTATGACAAATACGGAAACCGGACACCTGTGACAAGTTTTGAACCCGGTCTGCTTGTGACCATCGGGGATGTAGACAGCGAAGGAATCCTCACGGAAGCCCGGATTTCGGATCAGGCATGGGTATACGACAATATCACCCGGTTTTCGGTAAATCCGGATCTGGACATGCTAAAGATCGGAGATGGAAAATATCGCTATACGGATGACACGATTGTGTTTTCCGGAGATAAAAGAATCCAGATGACGGATTTGTCGGATGGGGATACGTTAAGCGTTGTCGGCAGGGATAAAAACATTCTTGCGGTGCGTGTGACAACCGCACAGGGAACGCTTGCACTGTCCAACACCAAACTGTTTGAAGAAAGTTTTTTGCAGCTGGGCACAAAGATTTTTGCGGAAATTACACCGGATATGGAGATTCAGGTGCCGGAAGGAACCTATGAACTTCGCGTAGCCAATGACGGATGGGGCGGCAGTACGGAAGTGACGATTACGCGTGGCGAGACTACAAATGTGGATCTTGACACCTTAAAAGGCGAAGGACCGTCTTACGGAAAGGTGCAGTTTGTCATCGATGCAAAAGATGCGGTGCTGTCAATTGACGGAAAAGAAACGGACTATGAGAAGCCGGTGAAATTAACCTATGGAAGCCATACAATTACGGTATATTCTTCGGATTATGATACCTGGAAGCGGAACTTATATGTCAACTCGGAGAAATCGACAGTTGTTATCAATCT
>ENA-OYZC01000459-OYZC01000459.1-human-gut-metagenome-genome-assembly--contig:-NODE-459-length-13277-cov-8.306988_pt1 | contig 13277 bp, 11 predicted proteins | sample MGYA00243289_ERZ653473 | MGnify/ENA primary metagenome ERZ653473 (study PRJEB26926, sample SAMN06164904) | human gut metagenome | biome: ENVO:00009003; feature: ENVO:2100002; material: ENVO:00002003... | reverse complement strand
GTCTCGTGGGCTCGGAGATGTGTATAAGAGACAGAAGCAGCAGCACTGGACAACGCAGCAAACGGCAAGGCCCTGCATATCCTCGGCCTTCTGTCTGACGGCGGTGTGCACAGCCACATCCGGCACATCTTTGCCATGGTGAAAATGGCGCACGACCGCGGCATCGGGCGCGTGTACCTGCACTGCTTCCTCGACGGACGCGATGTTGCGCCCACGAGCGGAGCGGGTTATGTCCGGCAGCTGCGCGATTACTGTGCCGAGCTTGGCACCGGCAAGATCGCAACGCTGCAGGGCCGCTTCTACGGCATGGACCGCGACAAGCGCTGGGATCGCATCGAGGCCAGCTACAACGCCATGGTCTGCGGCGAGGGCATACAGGATTCCGACCCCGTTCATGCGATGGAGGCCAGCTACGCCGCCGGTGTGACGGATGAATTCGTCAAGCCCGTTGTCTGCGACCCGAACGGGCGCATTCAGTCCGGCGACAGCGTTATCTTCATGAATTTCCGTCCCGACCGCGTGGCTATGCAAGACGCGACGGCGCAAATGGCATTGTTGCAATTTATCAATGCAGGAAAGGATTCCGCTGCCGTACCTTCTACTGTGCATTGTGACCATTTGATTCAGGCATATAAAGGAGCGGGCCCGGATATTGCAACGGCTACGGAAACCAACCGTGAGGTATACGATTTCTTACGAGATGTTTCTTCGCGTTTCGGTATCGGGTTTTGGAAACCGGGAGCAGGAATCATTCATCAGGTGGTACTCGAAAACTATGCTTTTCCCGGGGGAATGATGGTGGGGACGGATTCTCATACCCCCAATGCCGGAGGATTGGGGATGGTGGCAATCGGAGTCGGTGGTGCCGATGCTGTGGATGTAATGACCGGTATGGAATGGGAGTTAAAGATGCCGAAACTGATTGGAGTTCATTTGACCGGAAGCTTGAATGGATGGGCTTCGCCAAAGGATGTGATTCTGAAATTGGCCGGTATTCTGACCGTGAAAGGTGGAACGAATGCCATTATAGAATATTTTGGAGAAGGGACAGCTTCACTTTCGGCAACCGGTAAGGCTACTATCTGCAATATGGGTGCAGAGGTGGGGGCTACCACATCCTTGTTCCCCTATGACGACCGGATGGCTGTGTATCTGAAAGCTACCGGAAGAGAGTCTGTAGCAGAGATGGCCGGAAAAGTGGCAAATGATTTACGTGCCGATGCTGAGGTTGTTGCCAATCCTTCTGCTTTCTACGACCGTGTGATTGAAATTAATTTGTCCGAGTTGGAACCTTATATCAACGGGCCGTTTACACCGGATGCCGCAACACCTATTTCAGAGTTTGCCGAAAAGGTATTGGTTAATGGTTATCCGCGTAAGATGGAAGTCGGGCTGATAGGTTCATGTACCAATTCATCTTATCAGGATTTAAGTCGGGCTGCTTCCATTGCCCGTCAGGTAGCTGAAAAACATTTGGCTGTGGCTGCTCCTTTGATTGTCAATCCGGGTTCTGAACAGATTCGAGCTACCGCCGAGCGTGACGGGATGATTGATGCTTTCCAAAAGATTGGGGCTACTATTATGGCGAATGCTTGCGGTCCGTGCATCGGACAGTGGAAACGCCATACCGATGATCCTGTCCGCAAAAACTCGATTGTCACTTCTTTCAACCGTAATTTTGCCAAACGTGCCGATGGTAATCCGAATACACATGCATTTGTGGCTTCTCCTGAATTGGTATTGGCTCTGACTATTGCCGGTGATTTATGTTTCAATCCGTTGAAAGATACGTTGATAAATCAAGAAGGCGAGAAGGTGAAATTGAGCGTTCCCGAGGGAGATGAATTGCCGTCGGCAGGTTTCACTCAAGGTAATCCCGGTTATTTGGCTCCTGCCGGTGCACAGGTAGAAATTAAGGTGAATCCCGAATCACAACGTTTGCAATTATTGGCTCCGTTCCCGGCATGGGATGGAAAGGATTTTACGGATATGCCTTTGCTGATTAAGGCTCAAGGTAAATGTACCACAGATCATATTTCAATGGCAGGTCCGTGGTTGCGTTTCCGTGGTCATCTGGAAAATATTTCGGATAATATGCTGATGGGGGCGGTGAACGCTTTCAATGGTGAAACGAACAAGATGTGGAACCGTTTGACAAATACGTATGAGGGTGTGTCGGGTACGGCCAAGCAATATAAGGCCAAAGGCATTAACTCTATTGTCGTTGCGGAGGAAAATTATGGCGAAGGTTCCAGTCGTGAACATGCCGCTATGGAGCCTCGTTTCCTGAATGTAAAGGTTATTCTAGCGAAGAGTTTTGCCCGCATCCATGAAACGAATCTGAAGAAGCAGGGAATGTTGGCAGTGACCTTTATAGACAAAGCGGACTACGATAAGATTCAAGAACATGATTTGATTACCGTCAGCGGATTGGCGGATTTTGCTCCCGGAAGGAATCTGACTGTGACTTTACACCATGAAGATGGCACTCAGGATAGTTTTGAAGTACAGCATACTTATAACGAACAGCAGATAGGTTGGTTCCGTGCCGGCTCTGCTCTAAATGCAAGATAAAAGATGAAAAAGACAGTACCTTATATTACAGGAGACGGAGTGGGAGCAGAAATTACTCCCGCTATGCAAGCCATAGTGAATGCGGCCGTGAAGAAGGCGTATGGCAATGAACATGAAATAGAATGGATGGAAGTACTGGCAGGTGAACGTGCTTTCAACGAAACAGGTTCCTGGTTGCCGGATGAGACGATGGAGGCTTTCAAGAAATATGGTGTGGGCATAAAAGGTCCGTTGACTACTCCCGTAGGAGGTGGTATCCGTTCCTTGAATGTGGCTTTGCGCCAGACGCTGGATCTGTATGTGTGTCTGCGCCCCGTACGTTGGTTCAGCGGAGTGGTATCTCCGGTGAAAGAGCCTCAGAAGGTGGATATGCATATTTTCCGCGAAAATACGGAGGATATTTATGCAGGTATAGAATGGGAAGCAGGCACGCCGGAAGCTGAGAAGTTTTATCGTTTTTTGCATGATGAAATGGGAGTGGCTAAAGTGCGCTTTCCTGAAAGTTCTTCGTTTGGCGTGAAACCGGTATCCAAAGAAGGAACGGAACGTCTGGTACGTGCGGCATGTAAATATGCTTTGGAGCATGGCTTGCCGTCAGTGACGTTGGTGCATAAAGGAAATATCATGAAGTTTACTGAAGGCGGCTTCAAGAAATGGGGATATGAACTGGCGGAACGTGAATTCGGAGATGCCATTGCGTCAGGCAAGTTGGTGATAAAAGACTGCATAGCCGATGCATTCTTGCAGAATACGTTATTGATTCCCGAAGAATATTCGGTGGTGGCTACCTTGAATTTGAACGGAGATTACATCTCGGATCAGTTGGCTGCCATGGTAGGCGGCATCGGAATTGCTCCCGGAGCGAACATCAATTACAATACCGGTCATGCCATTTTTGAAGCAACTCACGGTACGGCTCCCAATATTGCCGGAAAGGATGTGGTGAATCCTTGTTCATTAATCCTCTCGGCTGTCATGATGTTGGAACATTTTGGCTGGAATAAGGCGGCGGAGCTGATAGTGAATGCTTTGGAATCCAGTTTTGGCGAAGGCAGAGCCACACATGACCTTGCCCGTTTTATGCCCGGAGGTGTCTCGCTTGGCACGTCGGCATTTACAAAAGAAATAATAGAAAGAATAAACTCCTAAAAACTCACGGATATGAAGAAAGAATATATCATTTACAAACTCTCCGAGGAAATGAAGAATGCGACCCGGATTGAGAACGAATTGTTCAAGAAGTTTGATGTAAAGCGCGGATTGCGTAACGAAGATGGCACCGGTGTTTTGGTAGGGTTGACCAAGATAGGCAATGTAGTAGGGTATGAACGTATTCCCGGTGGAGGATTGAAGCCGATTCCCGGCAAACTTTTCTATCGTGGGTATGATTTGGAAGATTTGGCACATAGTATCATTAAGGAGAAACGTTTTGGTTTTGAGGAGGTGGCTTATCTGTTATTGTCCGGTCATTTGCCTGACAAGGAAGAGTTGGCTTCTTTCTGTGAGTTGATTAATGACAATACTCCGTTGGAACAGAAGACCAAAATGAATATCATTGAGTTGGAGGGAAATAACATTATGAACATTCTGGCCCGTAGCGTGCTTGAAATGTACCGTTTTGACCCGCAGGCGGATGATACTTCGCGTGATAACCTGATGCGTCAGAGTATTGACTTGATATCCAAATTCCCGACCATTATTGCATACGCTTATAACATGTTGCGCCATGCCACGTATGGTCGTTCGTTGCATATCCGTCATCCGCGTGAAAAACTGTCTATCGCAGAAAACTTCCTGTATATGTTGAAAAAGGATTATACGGAACTTGATGCGCGCACGCTTGATTTGCTGTTGGTACTTCAGGCTGAACACGGAGGTGGTAATAACTCTACTTTTACCGTCCGTGTAGTTTCGTCCAGCCGTACGGATACTTATTCGGCCATCGCCGCAGGTATCGGCTCGTTGAAAGGTCCGCTTCATGGAGGGGCAAATATCCAGGTGGCGGATATGTTCCATCATTTGCAGGAAAATATCAAGGATTGGACGAATGTGGACGAAATTGATACTTACTTTACCCGTATGTTGAATAAGGAAGCGTATGATAAGTCCGGTCTGATTTATGGTATTGGCCATGCGGTCTATACGATATCCGATCCTCGTGCTATTTTGTTGAAAGAATTGGCTCGTGACTTGGCAAAAGAAAAAGGCAAGGAAGAAGAATTTGCCTTCCTGGAATTGTTGGAGGAACGTGCCATTGCTATGTTCGGAAAGATTAAGAATAACGGCAAGACGGTGTCCAGCAATATCGATTTCTATTCAGGTTTCGTATATGAAATGATTGGTCTGCCACAGGAAATATTTACACCTTTGTTTGCGATGGCTCGTATCGTGGGGTGGTGCGCACACCGCAATGAGGAGCTGAATTTTGAAGGAAAACGCATTATTCGTCCGGCATACAAGAATGTGTTGGAAGAACTGGAATATGTGCCTTTGAAACAGAGATAACGGTTTAGAGGCACCTCGGTTGGCGATAAGCTTTGGTATTATTGTTTTAGCTTGGAGGCAATAAGGTCTGTATTGTTGTAAAGAAAAGTAAGATATCTTCGTGGACAAAGTAAGATATGTTTCCGAGCAAAGTAACACCACGTACATGTTCCACGAAGATATCTTACTTTTTTCAGTGAGATATGGTCGTTCATAATACTCTATATAGAGTACCTTGAAAAATCCTTCAAATCTTTCAGCCTGCTCGCAAATGCCCTGCCCGTCGGCTTTTCGGCTGAAGAATTGGGTTCGGGAATCCTTCAGCCAGACCGGTGTTCTTCCAGTTCTTAGGGAATTGGTTTGTCTGAAGGATATTTTCCGGCTGAAACATTTCACAATGCATATCCTTCAGCCGGAATGCCGACAGGCAGGGTGTTTGCGGAGTGGCTGAAAGATCTGAAGGAACAGTAAGGCGTTTCGGCATGTAGATACCGTTATGGGAAAAAACAACAGGTCAAATTTTAAAAAGCTCTTGTTCTTTCAATGAAAACGTCTTGTTCTTTTCTGAAAAGAACAAGGCCTTTAAAAAAAAGAACAAGACGTTTGAAAGGTTAGTAACGTGTATGCCGGAAGGTTAATAACGTGTGGGATGATACGTTACTATTGAATATGTTACAATTATAATTCATTATATTGCATACTATACATATCAAAACCGTCAGCCCAATAATTGCGTTTGATTTCATTCAGTGTGAATCCTTGCTTTTCATAGAATTTATATGCTAATTGCGAGGTTCGGACTGTTATTTTTTTGATACTGGGAATAGCCTTTAAAACCTCAATTCTGTATCTTAAAAGCTTTTTACCTAAAGATTTGCCTTGATAGTCGGGATGCATAATATCCCAACTTATTTTTCCAATGGTTCTTTTTTCTGCGAAATTTATCCCGCCGCATCCAACCACTTTCCCGTCAACGAGCAAGACATAATAGAGCTCTATTTCTTTATCCAAATAATTGCTCAAATCATTAACTTCCTCTTTTGCAAAGAAGTTGGGTGTGTTTAATTTAATTAAATTCATGACAACTTCTTTATCTGTCGTCAAATATTCTCTAATTACAATTGAATTATCTTGTGTCATAGAACTTTCGTTTGAAATTCGTGGCAAAGATACGAAAATTAAAAACTGACAAGAGATCAAAATATTGTCTATTGAAAAAATAGTAAATAATTATTTGACAGCATAGCACCACAAATTATTGAAATTTGCACAGTTGCTGAATCGTTACCTCTGTTCCTTAAATATTACGCTAAACATTTGTTTTTTCAATTGGTTAATCCAAGATGATGAAAATCTAAAATAAACTGCTCTTAATATAATTTTGAAATATCTTATCCCAACTCTTTTTCTGTGTCTAAGTCTGGGTACAATAAAAAAGCATGTCCAGTTTGCTAATGGCGTTACGAGCTTCCTGTATATGTCTGATGCTGAAATGCAACGTGATGGTACTTTGATGATTGGCGGGGGAGGGAAGTCGGAAATCAATGGAAAACCTGTAGAAAATAGTACATTCCTCTCTAAGTAAAGCCTTCTCTGCGATAAAAATCGTATCCTTTTCTTGCAAAAAATCTCTTAATTGTTGCTTTCCTCTGATTTTTCCCTTAAATTTGTTAGTGACTTACTAAATTTAATACAGGGAGGAACGAGTATGGGACAACAGACTTTTGAATTTTTGTTATTAGCAATGTCCGCACTTGCGGTGATTGTATTTGTAGCCCTCTATTATGTACGTGCCGGTTATGGTATGTTCCACACCCCGAAATGGGGACTTTCAGTGAACAATAAATTAGGTTGGGTGCTGATGGAAGCACCTGTATTCCTTGTAATGCTTTATCTGTGGTGGAACAGCAGCGTGCGTTTTGATGCCGCTCCTTTCCTCTTTTTTCTTCTTTTTGAATTACATTATTTCCAGCGCTCTTTTATCTTCCCTTTCCTGATGAAAGGAAAGAGCCGGATGCCCCTTGCCATTATGTTGATGGGAGTGGTCTTTAATGTTCTGAACGGACTGATGCAGGGCGAATGGTTGTTTTATCTGGCTCCGGAAGGACTCTATACAGATGCCTGGCTCAGTACTCCTTCTTTTTGGCTTGGGGTTATTCTGTTCTTTATAGGGATGGGCATTAATCTGCATTCCGACAGTGTGATCCGCCATTTACGTAAACCGGGCGATACACGCCATTATTTGCCGCAGAAGGGAATGTACCGATATGTCACTTCGGGCAACTATTTTGGCGAGTTGGTGGAATGGATAGGGTTTGCCGTACTCACTTGTTCGCCCGCTGCATGGGTGTTTGTGCTGTGGACGTTTGCTAATCTGGCTCCACGTGCCAATTCCATCCGTAACCGTTACCGGGAAGAGTTTGGTAAGGATGCGGTAGGAAAAAAGAAAAGAATGATTCCTTTTATTTATTGAATTTGAATAGTATATCGTTTCTGTTTCAGGAAATGATGAAAGCGAAACATAACATATGAATGATGAACTCTAAATTATTTACTCCCGCTTCTATCGGACCGCTGACTTTGCGTAACCGTACGATTCGTTCGGCTGCTTTTGAGAGCATGTGTCCGGGCAATGCGCCGTCCCGGCAATTGAAGGATTATCACTGTTCGGTGGCAGCAGGTGGAGTGGGAATGACTACTATTGCTTATGCAGCTGTTACACAAAGTGGCCTTTCTTTTGACAGGCAATTGTGGATGCGCCCTGAAATTATACCGGGATTAAGGGAAATAACCGATGCGGTTCATAAAGAAGGAGCTGCTGCAAGCATTCAGTTGGGACATTGTGGAAATATGTCGCACAAAAGTATTTGTGGGGTAACACCCGTAGGAGCTTCTTCCGGTTTTAATCTTTATTCGCCTACTTTTGTGCGTGGCTTGCGCAAGGAGGAACTGCCGCAGATGGCAAAGGCATACGGTCAGTCGGTTAATTGGGCACGTGAGGCCGGATTTGACGCGGTGGAGGTACATGCGGGGCATGGCTATCTTATCAGTCAGTTTCTTTCACCTTACACCAATCATCGTAAAGACGAGTTCGGCGGCTCGTTGGAGAATCGTATGCGCTTTATGGATATGGTGATGGAGGAAGTGATGCGTGCCGCAGGTAATGACATGGCCGTTCTGGTAAAAACCAATATGCGTGACGGTTTTAAAGGAGGAATGGAAATAGATGAAGCTGTGCAGGTAGCGAAACGGTTGGTACAGGACGGGGCTCATGCGTTGGTGCTGAGTGGAGGTTTTGTAAGCAAAGCGCCTATGTATGTCATGCGGGGAGCGATGCCTATAAAAAGTATGACACATTATATGAACTGCTGGTGGCTGAAATATGGGGTACGTATGGTAGGTAAATGGATGATTCCGACAGTACCTTTTAAAGAGGCTTATTTCTTGGAAGATGCATTAAGATTCAGAACAGAAATAAAGGAAATTCCGTTAGTATATGTGGGGGGGCTGGTATCTCGTGAAAAGATAGATGAGGTATTGGATGATGGTTTTGAATTTGTACAGATGGGAAGGGCGTTGCTGAATGAACCTGGTTTTGTGAATCGGTTGCGGACTGAAGAAAAGGCTCGTTGCAATTGCGGTCATAGTAATTATTGTATTGCGAGAATGTACACTATTGATATGGCATGTCACAAACATCTGGAAGAGAAATTACCCCTTTGCTTGGAACGTGAAATAGAAAAATTAGAGAACCAATGAGTAAATTAGCCATAATAACCGGTGCCGATGGAGGAATGGGTACTGAAATAACCCGTGCGGTAGCACAGGCCGGCTATCATGTAATAATGTTGTGTTACACTCTTTTTAAAGGAGAGGAGCGTAAGAATCAGTTGATTTTGGAAACTGGCAATAAAGAGATAGAAGTCAGACAGGTTGATCTTTCTTCCATGGCTTCTGTGACTAATATCGCGGACGACTTGTTGGGGCGCGGAAAGCATATCGATTTACTGATGAACAATGCGGGAACAATGAGTTCCGGCGGTTTGATTACAACGGAGGATGGTTTGGAATATACGGTAGCTGTGAATTATGTGGCCCCTTTTTTACTGACTTTGAAATTATTGCCTCTGATGGGACAAGGAACCCGGATTGTGAACATGGTTTCTTGCACGTATTCCATAGGGAAGATTACTCCTGAATTTTTGATTCGTGGAAAAAGAGGCAGTTTTTGGCGTATCCCTGTTTACAGTAATACAAAATTGGCTTTGTGGCTTTTTACCCGTGAACTTTCTGAAAGGCTGAAAACAGAAGGAATTACTGTCAATGCTGCCGATCCTGGTATTGTTTCTACCAATATCATCCGTATGGATATGTGGTTTGACCCGTTGACTGACATACTGTTCCGTCCTTGTATCCGTACTCCGAAGCAAGGAGCCGCGACAGCTGTCAGTTTGCTTTTGGATGATCGATGGAAAGAAGTTACAGGGCAAATGTTCGCTTCTTGCAAGCCTAAAAAAGTAAAGGATAAGTTTATGAATCATCCGCAGGCAAGACAGCTTTGGGCGGATACGAAAGCATATTTGGAGAAACTGAAATTGGAAGAGCCAATTGGCTGAGAATTCCTTTAAATACATAAAAGCCGTATCGTTACTCAAAAGTAGAGTGGATACGGCTTTTATGGTCGGTGAAGAGTGTCTGGTTTCGGATTGCAGTGTAGTTGAGGTTATTCTTTCTTGGCTGCTTGTTCTGCCAGCATCTGTTCACGGCTTTTACTTTGGGTTACAATATAAACTCCCGTGAATACCAGTGCCACAGCTATTCCTTTGGCAACACCGAAGGTTCCCATTCCTAACAAGATAGAGACACTGGTTCCTACAATAGGCTGCACATAGTTGTACATACTGATGACAGTAGGGCGCAATGTTTTCTGTCCGATCATCATCAGAATATAGGCAAGGAATGTTCCACCTACAATGACATAGGCTACACAGGCCCATGTGGAAGTGGAAATTTCGTGAAAATGTATGGTCGAGACCTCATGATAGGAAAATGGAATAAAGCAGATGGCTGCATAGGTGAACATCCATTTCATTAAAGTAAATATGTTGTATCTGCTGATCAGTCCTTTGAAAATAGCCAGATAGAATGAGAAACTGATTTGTGCCAACAGGCAAAGCAAATCTCCCGGAATACTTCCGCCTTTTCCATCTGTTGAGCCTTGGCTGCTCAATATGAGTGTTAAAGCTCCGATGGAACCTAGAAAAATGCCAATCACTTTTTTCCCTGTAACCGGTTCTTTCAGATAAATGGCAGCGACAATCATAGTAGCGATAGGGGCTGTGGTGGTTACAATGGAAGCATCGATGGGGGAAGTCAGTGATAGTCCGAAAGTGAAACATCCCTGATTCAGGACGATACCCAATAATCCTGCAAAGAACAACATCATCAAGTCGTGCGGCTTTACTTGTTCTTTAGGAGCGAAAATAGAAGCTATCCAAAAACAGATAGCACCTCCTGTCATTCGAAATGTAGCGAGGGAAAGACCTGAAATACCGTTTTCTAACGCCGTTTTACCAATTGGGGACATCAATCCCCACATTATGGCAGCGCCTAGCAATGCCAAATGTCCTTTGTACTTTTGAATAGCCATTCTTTTTACCTTAAATAACAGTGCAAATGTAGGAGGTTTTTTTTATATTTTCTATCTTTGCTTACAAGTAAATCTATCAAAAATGAAAAAGCAAGCTGATTATATAAAACGTATCGAGATAAAGCGGCTTTGGGGCCGTAAAGATATCTCATGGGAACTGCGTCCGGATGTCAATATTCTGAGCGGAGTGAATGGTATCGGCAAGAGCACTATCCTGAACAGATCTGTGAACAGTCTGACGGCTTTGGAAGGCGGAGCGTTGAGTAACGGTTCGACTCCCGGGGTACATTTTGTCTTTTCTCCGGAAGATGCGACCCTGATACACTTTGATGTAATCCGTAGTTTTGACCGTCCGTTGATTCATTCGGAACTTCTCGAAAAGATGGCGGATAAGAATGTTAAGACAGAACTGGATTGGCAACTTTATCAATTGCAGCGGCGTTATTTGGATTATCAGGTAAATATTGGTAACCGCATTATTGAGTGCCTTACTTCCGGTGGCCCTGACGGTCAGCTTCGTGCTGCCGAAATGTCTTACCCTAAGACAAAATTCCAGGATTTGATGGATGACTTGTTTGGTGAGACCGGTAAGAAAATCATTCGTAAAAGCAATGAGATTTTGTTTGAACAGGATGGAGATATACTTTATCCTTATCAACTGTCTTCCGGCGAGAAGCAGATTTTGGTTATCTTGCTGACGGTTCTGGTACAAGACAACCGCCGGGGAGTCCTGTTTATGGATGAACCTGAAGTATCCTTGCATGTGGAATGGCAGCAACGCCTTATTTCATTGATACGGCAATTGAATCCTAATGTACAGATTGTGTTGACAACTCATTCGCCTGCTGTGATTATGGATGGCTGGCTGGATGCAGTGACCGAGGTGAGTGATATTACAAAATAAACAATTTCTAACGACGATACTATGGGAAAAAGATTGTCGGAGAATCTGTCCTCCTTATATATTGGTGCGGCCAACAAATTGAAACCTAAATGTTCGCGACGCAAGATTATTGCATACGTTGAGAGCTATGATGATATTTCATTCTGGCGTACCTTGTTAGGTGAATACGAAAATGAAACTCGTTATTTCGAAGTGATGCTTCCTTCGAAAACCACTTTGGCTAAAGGTAAGAAGTCTGTGCTGATGAATGAACTGGGACCTCAGTTGGGACAAAATATGATAGCTTGTGTAGATAGTGATTATGACTATCTGTTACAGGGGGCTACCCATACTTCACGTTATATTATAAATAACAAATATGTTTTTCATACCTATGCATATGCAATAGAAAACTATCAGTGTTATGCTGAAGCATTGCATGAGGTTTGTGTCATGGCAACGTTGAATGACCATCCGTTGGTGGATTTTGTCGCTTTTATGCGTATGTATTCCCAAATAGCTTATCCGTTGTTCATTTGGTCGGTGTGGTTTTATAGAAAACATAATCTTTCCGAATTCTCTTTGCTTGATTTCTGTTCGTATGTAAAATTAGATAGGGTCAGTGTCTATCATCTTGAACGGAGTTTAGAGAGTATGAGCCGCAGGGTGAGGCGTAAATTATTGGAACTGGAACGCCGCCATCCGAAAGCCTTGGAGGAAATAGAGGCGATGAAGGGGGAATTTGCCAAATTGGGAGTGAATGAGGACAATACCTATATGTTTATTCAAGGACATCACATTATGGATAGTGTAGTGATGAGATTGTTAGTACCTGTCTGCAATGTGTTACGCCGTGAACGTGAAACGGAGATTAAAGAACTGGCAGAGCATAATATGCAGTTTCATAATGAACTGACCAGCTATCAGCGCCGGCAGTTGGGAGTAGACATTGTACTCCGCAAACATACCAGCTATAAGTTATCACCTCTTTATAAAAAATTGGAAGCAGATATAGAACGTTTCTTGAAACATATCTGAATCGGTTATTTCTTATGGGAGGCAAGTGCTTTGGCTATGAAATGATCTAGTGAGAATTTACCCGGTCCTGCTATATACAATAATATGAATACTACCAGATAAATAAAGGCTAATTCTTTAACGGCGAAAGGATCAGAACCATGAACAACAAAGAATGCGATACACATGGTGAAGATCATCGGAAGCATTGCCAAGCGATAAAGGAATCCGAAAATGAAAGCCATCGAACAAACCATTTCACCAAAAATAGCCAGTACCAGTGAAAGTTGGCTGCCTATTCCTAAAGGATCGGGAAAACTGCCGGACATGACATCGTAGTTGTCCCATTTCTGTACACCGTGCGACATGAGTAAAATACCAAACAGGATTCGTAAAGCTAATATCAGAAGTGACATAGCAGTGCCATCGGGCTTGGATGGAAATAAGAATTTATAAATGACTGACATAATACGTTTTTATTTTTTTGTTTATACTATATTTATATAAACGTAACAAAAGGGTGAAATGTTCAAATCATTCACTGTTTGTTTCTTTGGAGATGGTTGATTCGCTCATATTAATTTTTTATTGTAGAAAAACTCTTGAAACGAATGTCAGGACTTCGTGCAAAAGGAATAAAAAAAGAACAATTATAATAAATATTAGTTC
>ENA-OYZC01000440-OYZC01000440.1-human-gut-metagenome-genome-assembly--contig:-NODE-440-length-13699-cov-6.482996_pt1 | contig 13699 bp, 10 predicted proteins | sample MGYA00243289_ERZ653473 | MGnify/ENA primary metagenome ERZ653473 (study PRJEB26926, sample SAMN06164904) | human gut metagenome | biome: ENVO:00009003; feature: ENVO:2100002; material: ENVO:00002003... | reverse complement strand
CTAAGCCTTCGTCGGCAGCGTCAGATGTGTATAAGAGACAGTTCCAGTAGCATTTGCTCGTTCAGATTTTGCTGTTGCAGACGGGTTTGTTCCAGTTTGGCTTTGGCTGCACGTACCTTGTTGCTGCGTTCGCCGAAATGGAAAAGGGGAATACTTACGTTCAACAGGACAGAGAAACTGGCATTATCCAGAAAATTCTTTTCGTTCAGTTCCAAACCGTGTACATAGTCGTATGAACCTTTGATGCCTACTTTGGGAAGCAGTTCGCTGCGGTTTAACTTGACTTGTTGGCGGGCGATGGCCACTTGTTTGTCCAGTATACCGTATTCCGGACGACGGGTGATATCTAGTACCTGTAATTCCATTTCCTGTTCTATTTCCGGGAAATCTCCGGAAATGAGGATCTCCGTGGTCAGCGGTTTTCCTATCAGGTGGCAGAGGTTCATGGTAGCCAGGCGGAGAGCATTCTCGGCTTTGCGTATGCCCAGTTCACTTTCATTCAGTTTCACTTGCACTTTCAGCACATCGTTCTGAGGTTTCAGTCCGTGCTTGTAGGCACTCTCCACGTTCTTTTGCAATTCGGCCAATACGGCATGGTATGTGTCGGCCACTGTTTTCATCTCTTTCGCTTTCACTACTAGGGCGTATGCCTGGTCTGTTTTCAGAATGACTTCTGTGGCGGTCAGGGTTTCGTTCATCTGTGCCATTTCTTTACCTAACAGGGACATTTTGTAGGCGGCGCGGATTTTACCGCCCATATAGAGGGGTTGTTCTAATTGTATGCCACCCATGTAGACCCATCCTATCTTGTAATCCAGGTTGATACCGGGAAAATAGGCGAAACCTGAGGGTTGTCCCGGATTAAACTGTCCGGTGGCGTCGGGCAGAAAGACGGGCAGGTTGCCTCCGGCTATGCCATAACTGCCGTCGGCATTGCTGTAAAGTCCCGTTCCACTAGCTGTCAGATTGGGGAAGAAGTTCCCCTTGTAACTCTTGGCTGTGTAGTGGGCGCTTTCCGTTTGTTTTACAGAAGCCGCCATCTCCTTATTGTATTTCAATGCCATTTCACGGCATTCTTTCAGACTCAGTGTTTCCTGTGCCTGTGCCGGGGCGACAAGATGCCATAACAGAAAATAGAAGGGGATTATCATTGTTTTTTTCATTTGTTCTTGTTTTTGTATGTCAGTGAAATAAATCAATCGTTTCTTATTTTGAAGAACAAGGCGTATAATATAGGGATAAAGAGCAGCGTAATCAGCGTGCTGCACAGCAATCCGCCCATGATAGCTGCCGCCAGTGAGCCGAACATGGCATCGGACAGCAAGGGAATCATACCCAGAATGGTGGTCAGCGAAGCCATCATAACAGGACGAAGACGGCTTTGGGAACTGTCTATCAATGCGGTAACAGGTTCTATCCCTTTACTGATTTGAAGGGTGATTTCATCCATCAGTACAATTCCGTTCTTTATCAACATGCCGATAAGACCCAAGGTTCCTACGATGGCCACGAAGTTGAATACCTTCCCCGTGAGCAGCATCACTGCTACCACTCCTACAAAAATCATCGGGATACAGCAGAAGATGATGATAGGCTTGCGGTAGTCCTTGAATAGCATTATCAGGATGGCAATCATCAGAATGATGGCCAACGGGAAGTTCTGGAACAGGTATTTCATGGACTGGTCACTGGCTATCTTCTCACCTTGCCACACCAGTGAATATCCTTCGGGTAGTTGTATCTTCTCTATACGTTCTGCAATGGCAAGACGTGCTTTTTCCGTTTCTATGCCCGGTGCGGGCGAACACTGTACACGCTGGCTTCTCTGACCGTTGTAACGGGGAACTACCGGGTCTTCCCATCGGATATCAATTCCTTTGCTGATTTGCTTCAGCGGAGTACTTCCCATGATGCTTTCCACCAAATCTTCTTTCGAAAGCGTACCGGCTTTCAGTTTCACCATGGTTTCTTCGTTCAGCAGTCCGTTCAACGAGGGCAGTGACGAGAAGACTTGTGCATTGCCTAAATCTTCTATGGGTTCTCCTTTTTCGTCAAGGCATTTCAGATAGATATTGTTTTTGTGGATGCCTTCGTAGAAAGAGCCGATGGGAATTCCTCCGGTAGCAGTGAGCAGGGAAAGGCTGACATCATTGCGGCTCAGGCCGAGGGCACGGGCGGACGGCTGGTCGTATTCGATGGTCAGTACGGGTACTTGAGGTTCCCAGTCGGTGGTGATGAGGCAGACTTCCGGAGTCCTTTCCATGATGGCGCGGGCGCTGTCGGCCAGTTGGTGCAGGATGGCAGGATCGGGACCCAGAAATTGCGCCTCTATGGGATATTTCTTGAACATCAGATTATATCTTTTCAATTTGATGTATGCGTCCGGATAGGCTTGGGAGAGGTAAGCTTGGATTTCGTCTATATGTTCTACCAAGGTTTCCGGTGAGGTGAAGTCGATAATCAGTTCGCCGTACGAAAGTGAGGGGTTGGCAATGCTCCGTACCAGATTATAGCGTCCGGGCGTACCGCCTATGGAGGTGGTGACGTGGGTTATTTCCTTGCGTCCTTTCAGATAGGTTTCTATTTCTTTCAAATCTTGTGCCACACGAGTGTGGTTGTTTCCTTCCGGCAGTTTGTATTCCATGTAAAGCTGGTCGTAAACCATGTCGGGGAAAAAGCCCTGACGCATATATTGGTAGCCGAAAACGGAAAGCAGCAACAGACCGGTCATGGCAAATACAAAACTCCACCGGTGGGCCAGACCGAACCGCAGTGCCGAACGGAGGGTGGCATAGATTTTACCTTTGTATACTCGCTTTCCGGTACTGTCAGTATCTATGGCAGGATGCAGCCGGCGGTCGGCCATCAGTGGTACATGGATCAGTGCCAATATCCAGCTCAGTAACAGGGAAACGGCAAGTACGATGAAAAGGTCGCGCGTGTAGACGCCTGCGGTGTCGGGGGACATGTAGATGGGTAGAAAGGCGATGATGGCTATCAGTGTCGCGCCCAGAAGAGGCATGGCTGTCTGTCTTCCGATGGCGGTCATGGCTTCCATCCGGTTTTTGCCGGCCTTCAAGTCTACCAGTATGCCGTCTATGATGACGATGGCGTTGTCTACCAACATGCCCATTGCCAGTACAAAAGCAGCCAATGATACGCGCTGCATGGTTCCGCCTGCCGAATAAAGGAACAGAAAAGAACCGAATACGGTGATGACCAGGCTGATACCTATGATAAGGCCGCTCTTGAACCCCATTGCTATCATCAGTATCAGTACTACGATGATGACGGATTCTATCAGGTTGATGACAAAGGTTCCCAAAGAGCTGCCTACCCGTTCGGGCTGATAGAAGATTTTGTGGCATTCCACTCCTGCGGGCAGACGTTCGGCTTTGAGTTCTTCCAACTTGCTTTCTACGGCATGGCCTACTTTTATAATGTCCGAACCACTGGAGGCAGCGATGAGTATACCGAGAGCGCGTTCATGGTCATAGAACATTTCATTGCGTGTGGGGTCCTCGTAGGCTTTCTCTATACGGGCGATATCACTCAGGCGAAGCTGGTCGTCATCGTGTCCTTGAATCAGCATTTTTCCGATATCTTCTACGGTTTTGAATTTGTCGTTTACTGTGACGCGGATACGGTTTTCACCATTTTCATAATATCCTGTATAGGTGGTTTTGTTCTGGCCGTTCAAGGTTGCCAGTACTTCTGCAGGTTTAACACCGAGGTTTGCCATACGGTCTTGCAACAGGGAGATATTGATGCATTCGGAACGTTTGCCGTAGAGTTCCACACGGTCTACCCCTTCCAGTTCGTTCACTTCCCGTTTTACCAGTTCGGCATAGTCGGACAGTTTACGGTCGGACAGTCCGTCACCTGTCAGGGCATAGAACATGCCATATACATTTCCGAAGTCATCTTTGACTATCGGGGTGGTGGCTCCTTCGGGCAACAGGGCGCGGGCGTCGCTTACTTTGCGGCGCAGCATGTCCCAGCATTGTTCCACGTCATCGTCCGGCACGGTGCTCAGCAGTTCTATCTGTATCAGGGACAGGTCGTTGTATGAATAACTTTCTATATTGTCAATGTTGCCCATGGTGCGGATGTTCTTTTCAAGCACATCCGTTACTTCCAGTTCTACCTGGTGCGCGGAAGCACCCGGATAGGTGGTGACCACCATGGCAAGTTTCACTTTTATTTCGGGGTCTTCCAATTTGCTCATCTGATAGCAGGAGTAGGCTCCGCCGAGCAGCAGAACCGCTATCAGGAAATAAATCAGATTCCTGTTCCGGAATGCCCATTTACTGATGTCCATTATAATAATCCTCCTATATTTGTGTTAGTGACCGGTGACAAAGGTTTTACAATTTCTCCATCCTCAATGTGGTGTACGCCCGAGGATACAATCTGCTCTCCCGGGTGCAGTTGTCTGGAAGTGATGAGACTGTGTCCGTTGTTCAACAAACGCAGTATGGATACTTCCTGTCTGTGTACGGTATTGCTGGATGGATGAAAGACGAACACATACGCTTTGCCTTCTTTTTGCAGGATGGCGCCGGTAGGGACAGAAAGAGTATTCTCCTGCTCTGTACGGCAAAGGATGGTTACCATGGTGTTCATGCCGGGAGAAGGGATAGCCCGTGTGCCGGGTACTACTTGCAGGCGCATGGTGTATAGTTGGTTTGCGTTGGCTTTCGGGGTGACACTGATTAGTTTCAGCGGGTAGGTTTCGCCCGGATAGATATCAAATGTGCAGTGATAATTGTCGAACTGCTCCCGGCGGATATATTCGGCCGCAGGCAGATTTATTTCCACTTCGGGGGTTCCGCCGCTGATCATGGCAATGACGGGCATTCCGGCTCCGATGGTTTCGTGAGCTTCGAACAGGCGTTTCTGGACATACCCGTTGAAAGGAGCATAGAGCCGGGTGTAAGCCAACTGATCTTTATGGTGTTTGTACTTGGCGGTGATTTGCTTGAGCCCGTATACGGCTTTGTCATTGGCGTTGGGGGTGGTTCCGTTGTCTTTGTAAAGAGCCATGACCCTTTCTGCTTCCGCTTTTATTTGCTGGTATTCTGCTTCAGTAGCATCCAGTTGTACTTGATAGTCGGTGGGGTCCAGTTCGGCCAGTAATTGTCCCTCTTGTACACGGGCGCCGTCTTTTACATGTATTTTGCTGATGGTTCCGCTTACCCGGAAGGCAAGGCTGATATCTTGTGCGGCTTTTACCTTTCCCGGGAATTGCAGGAAAGTTTGCTTGTCGGCAGAAACGATCGTGTCTATTTTTACTGTCTGATAGCCTTTGGCTTCCTGGGTACGCTGTGTGCAGGAACTCAGTAGAATCAAGGAAATACCTGTTAGAATAAGATAAATTTGTTTCATATATCATGCTATTGGTTTTCTGATGCAAAGTTATCCCGAAGCAAGAGGATAGAAAAGGTTGATATGAATGATAAATTGTCCGATTTGTATATTTTTGGGTTGTTATGTAGCTGGAAAGTTTACGATTTGTATTTATTTTGCAGTAAATTAAAGAATGTATAGATTGATGGACAGACAACAGATGCCTTTTCTCTTTAGATTTCTTTCGGATAGTGAACTGTATGCCTTTAAAGACGGACAGATTATTTCGACATTTAATAAATGTGGCCTTTTCTTTTGCCGGAAAGGGAATGTGGAGGTTTCACTGGAAGATAAGCATTTTCAGATAAATCCCGGTGATGTGTATATTTACATGGCTTCTACCTTGGTGCATCTGCTTCATAAGAGCGAGGATGCGGATGGAGTGATGGTAGAAGTGGATTTGGATTATCTCATTCCTATTGTTAATAAGGTGATTAATGTGGAAAACCAGCTTTTTATGCGGAACCATCCTTGTATATCACTTTCTGATAAGCAACGTATCCATTTGGAGTATCTGTTGGATAATTTGCAGGAAAGGATAGGGGCGGAGGACGTACTGGAAGTGAATTTGCAACAACAACGCCTGACTTTAGAGTTGATTAAGTCAATGGGACAGACTTTTTGCTATGAAATATTGAATATGTATTTCGCTAACCAACCCATGCAGCCTTTGCCACAGAATAAGAAGGATGTGATCTTCCAGAATTTCATGCTGGCTCTTTTCCGTTTGTATAGAAAGGAGCGTGATGTTGCTTATTATGCGAGGATGCAGCATATTACTCCACGTTATTTTTCCACCATCATTAAAGAGAAGTCGGGAAATAGTGCTTTGCAATGGATTGTGCAAATGGTGATTACCGAGGCAAAACAGTTGCTTGAAGGATCGGATCTGAGTATCAAGGAGATTGCAGACCAATTGAATTTCCCTACGCAGTCTTTCTTTGGAAAGTATTTTAAGCAATATGTGGGGATTTCACCTAAAGAATATAGAAAAGGCAAGTTGAGGATTAAGGATGGAATTTGATTTCTGAAAATGCAATCTATTTTATTTTAATATACCTTTGTGTACAAATCATAAACGTTTTATTTATGACCCGAAAGAACGAACAAGAGCGATTCATGTCTTATATTACAGAACGGCAAACTCATGAGAGCCGGATGGCGGTGGCTGATTTTTTGCGGAAATATGCTGACCGGTATCATAACTCTGATTTTATTTCTTCTGATCCGGTACAGTTCCCGCATCGCTATCATTTCAAAGCGGATATTGAAATCAGTGCTTTTCTGACTGCTTTTCTTAGTTTCGGAGCCCGCCCTCAAATACTGAAGGCGGCAGAACGGCTGGATTCCATAATGGACCGGCAGCCTTTGCAGTATGTGTTGTCCGGGAACTGGAAAACTGATTTCTGTGGTGAGGAGTCGTTCTATCGGACGGTTTCAAAAAATAGAATGGCACAATTGTTTCATTGGCTGTATACTATATATGATAGGTATGAGAGTATGGAGGATGCTCTTCTTTGCGAAACGGATGGAACTCCGATGCAACGTCTTTGCCGTTTGTTTGGAGTGTCGGATAAGGCGCCGCAAAAGAAATTGAATATGTTCCTGCGCTGGATGATCCGTCGCGATTCGGAAGTGGATTTTGGAATCTGGAGGAATTTCTCTCCATGTGAGTTGATTATCCCTTTGGATACACATGTCAGTGAGATGGCTTTCAGATTGGGGCTGACCCGAAGTAAATCTTATACGCTGAATAATGCGAGAACTATTACTGCGGCTTTGGCTGAGGTTTTTCCCGAAGACCCTTGTCTGGGGGATTTTGCTTTGTTTGGCTATGGGATTAATGAATTATGAAATGTAGTTGGGGGTGTGTTTCTCGAAACAGGTAGCTGTGGTGAGGATGACTATGGGATATCATTTGCAATAAATGGAAATCTAAAAATAATCCCCGAGGGATATCACATCCGTCGGGGATTTTCGGTTTTTTGGTTAAAGGTTAGTATAAAATTAGGTTAGGTTGTTTCTTAAATTATAGGGGTACGTATTCCACGAAGGCCTCCATTGCTTCATAACATGCCAAACCAAGTTGGTCATACAAAGCAGCGGTACCCCGGTTGCGGTCTTCACTTCTTTGCCAGAACAGACGTTCGTCGTTGCCCAGGAACGGTGCGCTTTCCATCTGAGACTGATGCTTTAAGATGGAGTTACGTTTAGCACGCAGTTCTTCAGGACTGAACGGTACGGCCATTTCAATGTTTTCAATTTCCCATTCCGCCCATGCGCCACGATACATCCAGATGCGGCAATCTTTCAACCATTCGGCACCGGCTTCTTTTTCGATGTCGATAGCGGCAAGCACTGCGTCTGTGCAGACACGATGGGTTCCGTGCGGGTCGGCAAGGTCACCGGCCACATAAATTTGGTGGGGTTTTACGTCACGTAGTAACTGTAAAACGATTTCCACATCGGCTTCACTGATAGGGTTCTTCTCGATTTTTCCTGTTTCATAGAACGGCAAGTCGAGGAAGTGGACACGGTTCAATGGAATTTGATTGTAAGTACTTGCAGTACGGGCTTCGCCACGACGGATCAGTCCTTTAATGGTCAGGATATCGCGGCTGTCCATATCGCCTTCTTTCTTGGCGGTAAGGAATTTCTTGATTTCAGCGTATTTGTTTTTGATGGTTTCGTTGGAGTTTTCATCAAAAAGTTGGTTGAAACCGTTGATGAAGTGCATGAAACGTACTACTTCTTCATCGCCTACGGCAATGTTTCCGGAAGTTTCGTATGCTACGTGTACCTCATGACCTTGCTGAACCAGACGGCGTAAAGTTCCACCCATTGAGATTACATCGTCATCCGGATGCGGAGAGAAAGCAACCACACGTTTTGGAAATGGTTTCGCACGTTCGGGGCGATAGGTATCGTCCGCATTCGGCTTGCCGCCGGGCCATCCGGTGATGGTGTGCTGCAGATCATTGAATATTTTGATATTTACGTTGTAAGCAGAACCGTAAAGTGCCAACAGTTCGCTCAATCCGTTTTCATTATAATCTTTATTGGTGAGCTTCAGAATCGGCTTTTTAACACGCATACATAACCATACGATGGCACTGCGGATTAGTTTGTCGTTCCATTCACAGTTGGTAACCAGCCACGGACGTTGGATCCGGGTAAGGTGAGAAGCCGCTGCCAGATCTATGCACACATTGGCATTGTTGTGCATTTGCAGATAAGAAGCGGGTAAGGTGTCACTTACTTTGTCTTCCACCGCTTTCTTGATGATATCGGCTTTGTCATCTCCCCATGCCAGCAAATAGATTTTCCGGGCAGTCATAATAGTTGCCACTCCCATGGTGATGGAGCAGGGAGGAAGATTGTCTACTCCTAAGTTGTGTGCAGCTTCAGCACGCGAGGTTGAGTCAATCAAAATCAGTCGGGTAGGAGAGCTCAAGCTTGATCCCGGTTCGTTCATGGCAATATTACCTTCACGACCAATGCCCATTAATACGATATCTATACCGCCAAAAGTCTGGATACGTTGTTCGTATAGGCGGCAGTATTCGATAACAGCTTCCTGCGGAATCGTTCCGTCGATGGTGAATACATTTTGTTTGTCAATATCGATTTGGCTGAGGAATAAATCGTTCAGTTGTGAGAAACTGCTTCCCGCCCCTTCGGAAGCCAAGGGGTAATATTCATATAAATTGAAAATTACTACGTTACGGAAACTTAGTCCTTCATCTTTATGTTTACGGACCAGTTCGGCATAAAGCGGCCGTAATGAAGCACCGGTTCCAGCCCCAATCACGCAGAACTTTCCTTCGCGCTGACGTTCCTGAATTTTTGCCGTAATTTCATTGGCTATTTGTTGTACGCCTTCTTCCATCGTTTCATAGATGTCGGTAGGCACTTTTTCGCAGCGGGTTAAGACAGAACGTTCCACCGCATTTTCGGGTTTATAATATTTCGGAGATACTCTGTTCAGAGAAATCTGCGAACTTAAGTTTGTTCTCATAAATTACAAATTAGCTTTTTCGATGTCTTTGAAATATTTGTAAGTACCGACTTTCAGTTCGTCTGTAGCGGCTTCGTCACAAACAATAATGCCATGCTGGTGCATTTGTAATGCACTGATAGTCCACATTTGTGTAATACCACCTTCAACGGCATGTTGCAAAGCACGTGCTTTGTTGTGCCCGTTGCAGATAATCAGAACTTCTTTGGCTGAAAGGACAGTCCCTACACCTACTGTTAACGCAGTTTTAGGTACTTTGTTCACGTCATTGTCAAAAAAACGTGAGTTGGCAATGATTGTATCTGTAGTCAATGTTTTGATACGTGTGCGTGAAGACAAAGATGAGCCCGGCTCGTTGAATGCGATATGTCCGTCGGGACCGATACCTCCCATAAACAGGTCGATGCCTCCGATTTCGGCTATTTGTTTTTCGTAGTTGGCGCATTCTGCTTCCAGGTCTTCGGCATTTCCGTTCAGGATATGTACATTTTCTTTCTTTATATCAATGTGGTTAAAAAAGTTTTTCCACATAAATGTATGGTAGCTTTCTGGATGATCTTCAGGCAAGCCTACATATTCGTCCATATTGAAAGTAACGACATTCTGGAAAGATACTTTTCCCTGCTTGTTCAGTTCTATCAGTGCCTTGTACATGCCCAGCGGTGAAGATCCTGTAGGACAACCTAAAACAAAAGGTTTTTCAGGAGTCGGATTTGCCGCATTGATTTTACTAGCTACATAGTTTGCCGCCCATTGTGACAGCGCTTGGTAATCAGGTTCGATAATTACTCTCATGGTTCTTTCTTTTTTTTAAGTTTTAAGTGTTAAGTTAACTATACGGGTTATTCCATATTATCCGTTTTGGGACGGAGGAATGTCAATTGTACTACCAGTGCGATAAGCACAATAATAGCCAACATGGCAAATCCCAGTCCCAACTTACCTCCGTCTGTCCACTTTCCCAAGACTTCGGTAATGGCTGCTCCCGCAAACACGCCTGTCATATTCATGATACCATAGGCGGTAGCACGGTGTTTGGATGATACGAACTGGCATAGAATCGGCATATTGTTGGCATCGAAGATACCATAACCGATTCCGAATAATAATCCAGCTCCCACAACAGCTACGAAACTGTGTCCGAACCCTAGTAAAAGCAGGGATGGAATAGTAAGTCCCAAGCCGATGGCACCCGTGTACACACGTCCTTTTATATTTCTTTGCACCCACTTATCGGATAAGGTTCCACCAATAATTACACCAATGAACGAGGATAGTGCGATGGTGATAGTCGACATGGGGCCGGCTTGTGACATCGGTATATTCAGGTTCTCGGCGAACAAGGTAGGTAACCAGTTTTTGGTTGCCCATCCCGGTAAACTGGGGGCTGCGAAATATAGCAGAATCACCCAGAATGCAATATTACTGAAAAGTAATGATAATCCCTTCAATAAATTGCTTTTTTCTTTACCGGAAGGTGAATTTATTTGTTCAATTTGTATTCTATCCTTCTTTTCATGTAGAAAAAGCATCAAAATTACGGCGTATGCAATGCCGGCGATGCCGAACCAATGAAAGGTTGTATGCCAGGAAAAAGCGGCGGCTACTGTAGCGCCGAAACCTCCGATGGCCTGCCCGGTGTAGAGCCCGGTCATGTGAATACCGATAGCTAATGAACGTGACTTATCGGAGTGATAGTCGGCGATCAGTGATAATCCGGCAGGAATATAGAGCGCTTCGCTGATTCCCATCAAGGCGCGAAGGAAAAAGACTTCATTATAAGTGTCGGCTATTCCCATCAGATAAGTGACGGCCGACCATACAAACAAACTGCCAACAATAAGCCATTTGCGGTTCATGCGGTCGCCCACCATTCCGGCTATAGGGCTCATACAGCCATATATCCAAAGAAAAACTCCCATCAGTCGCCCAAAATTGGCAGCTGACTGAAGCTCGGTGATATCCACCGCCATGGCATCTCTCATTGTGGATAGCATTTGCCGGTCCATGTAATTCAACAGGGCGACACCCCATAATAATCCTACTACAACCCAAGGATAAATTTTACTGTTTTTCATGCTAATAGATAAAGGGCTTTATAAATGTGATTTTTTGTTGTCGAGTATTTCCTTGCACAATGTATAACCCTTGATCATCATTCTTGGAATGTGGAACGGGCCTTTGAACAGGTTACCCTTGGCCATTTGTGCAGGCGTGCCGTCACGATGGAGATATCCAAACCATTCTCCACACTCTTTATCAGGGAAATGGGTGTATGTCCAATCGCTGATTTGCTTGTGCATGTCAAGGTATTTTTCATTTCCGGTTGCTAAATATGCATACAAAGTAGCGATGATAGCCTCTGTCTGAGGCCACCAGAATTTCATGTCTTGGGAATAATCCTGTGGCGGAAGGTTCTTGCAGTCTTTGAAGTTGATGATACCTCCGAATTCTTTGTCCCATCCCCACTCCCAGGACCAATCAAAGATAGTGAGGGCCAGTTCCGTAATGTCTTTGTCCCAGTTACGGTATTTGGCTTCTTCCAGCAGAAACCAGGCTGTCTCAATACAATGTCCCGGATTGATGGTGCGGCCCATGTTGCTGTCAATGAATTCTCCGTTGGGACCTACTGTTTCAAGCAAAGCCTTGAATTCAGGATGCATGAAGTCTTTACGTAGCTGGTCGATGGAGGCGTCAATCTGTCCATTGAAGCTTTCGTCCTGAATAGCCTGACGGATACGTGATGCCACATTAATCAAAATCATGGTAATGGAATGTCCTTTCATCGGGAGGGTATCCAGATATTTGGGAGCCAGTATGCCCGGTGTTTCCATAAAATACTGCATCCGTTTGAACAAGTCTAATGCTTTTACGGCATACGTCTGGTCACCGGATGCGATGGCATATTCCGACATGGCGATGGCTGCGAATGACTCCGAGAAAATATAACGGCGTTTGCGCAAGGGAGTGCCTTCGGCAGTCACTTCGAAATACATACGTCCGTCAGAGTCAAAACAATGCGCTTCTATAAAGTCTATTGTACTTTTAGCTGCCGCCAGCCATGCTTCGTTCTTTTCTATATTATTATATGCATAGGAACAGATAAAAGCAAATCTTCCTTGGAACCACACTGATTTGGTGGTGTCCATCAAGCTGCCGTCTCGGTCAACGCAGGTATAAATACCTCCATTGACCTTGTCCAGCCCGTATTTCAGCCAAAACGGCATGATATTGGTGGTCAGATCTGTTTTGTATGATTCCGACCATTCTTTTATATAGTCTATTGAAAACATCGTGGTTCAGGTTTATTTGTTACATCTTTCGAAGAAATTGATTGCTTCCAGTTCGGCTTTCATGGCAGCTTCTTCCTCATCTGTCATGTTCTGGAACGGAGTCCGGTTCTTTCCTAAATCCAGCCCGATCAGTTTCATGATGCGTTTACCGCCAACGATGTTTCCACGATAGTGACAGATGACATTGATAACTTCCTGTGCGAAATTCTGGCGTTCGCGTGCCAGTTCCAGATCACCGGCTTTCCATGCTTCGATAATACCTGTGAGTTCTTTGCCGTTATAGTTGGTTGTTCCACCGATACCGCCCTGTGCACCGCCCATAGCCAGACAAGGAAGGATCGTTTCATCCTGGCCGTGCAACATGTCAAATTTGCCATTTTTATATAAACGGCATTGGTTGTATTCATACAGGCTTTCGAAAGTATATTTGATACCGGCGAAATTAGGAATGCGACCGTCTACGGCTTCCAAGAATGCTACCATTGAGAGGAATGCTCCGTTGAAAGCTGGGATGTGATAAAAATAGAAAGGAAGTGCAGGAGCGCCGCATGCTATTTCTTCGCAGTATTTCACCAATTCTTCAATGCGTCCTACTTTGGGGAAAGGAGGTGCCATTGCTCCGATACCCCATGCTCCGATTTTCTGAGCGTGTTCTGCTAGACGTTTGCTTGATTTTACACAAGTGCTTCCTACATGGACAATGACTTTGAATCCTTCGGGTGCTACTTCCATCCAGCGTTCAGCCAGTTTCATGCGTTCGTCTTCTGTCAGCATATAGCCTTCTCCGGAAGAACCATTGATAAATACGCCTTGAAGTCCGTTTCTAACCAATAGTTGGCAATAGGCTTCAATAGGTTCATAATTTACTTCTCCGTTCTCATAAAAGGGAGTAAAAGGTGCGTCAATTAATCCGTGAATCTTTTCCATAGCCTTTAATTTATTTGAAATGAATATTTTATATTACTTAATCATGTTGCTG
>ENA-OYZC01000411-OYZC01000411.1-human-gut-metagenome-genome-assembly--contig:-NODE-411-length-14314-cov-8.691002_pt1 | contig 14314 bp, 9 predicted proteins | sample MGYA00243289_ERZ653473 | MGnify/ENA primary metagenome ERZ653473 (study PRJEB26926, sample SAMN06164904) | human gut metagenome | biome: ENVO:00009003; feature: ENVO:2100002; material: ENVO:00002003... | reverse complement strand
AAAAAATGATTGAAAAAATCTGTCTGGATGTAAACGGCACCACTCAAGTAAAAGTAGGCGACAACATCATTGACTTCAAAGCCCCGTACAAACGTGTCACCATGCTGGACTCTATCAAGGAACACACCGGCTATGATCTGACAGGCATGAACGAAGAACAGATACGAGAAGTTTGCCAGAAACTCAATATGGAGATTGACGACACAATGGGCAAAGGCAAACTGATCGATGAAATCTTCGGAGAATTCTGCGAAGGTACTTACATCCAGCCGACTTTCATCACCGACTATCCGAAAGAAATGTCTCCGCTGACAAAAATACACCGCAGCAATCCGGATTTGACAGAGCGCTTCGAACTGATGGTAAACGGCAAGGAATTGTGTAACGCATACTCTGAACTGAATGACCCGATTGATCAGTTAGAACGCTTCGAAGAACAAATGAGACTGAGCGAAAAGGGAGATGACGAAGCGATGATTATTGACAAGGACTTTGTCCGTGCGTTGGAATATGGTATGCCTCCCACTTCGGGGATGGGCATCGGTATGGACCGTCTGACTATGCTGATGACCGGACAGTCTACTATTCAGGAAGTATTGTTCTTCCCCCAGATGCGTCCCGAAAAGGTTACTCCGAAAGACACTCCCGCCAAATTTATAGAATTGGGCATTTCAGAAGACTGGGTTCCTGTCATTCAAAAGGCAGGCTATAACTTGGTGAGCGATATGAAAGAAGTGAACCCGCAGAAGTTACACATGGACATCTGTGGCATCAATAAAAAATATAAATTGGAACTGACCAATCCTACGGTGGACGAAGTTGCCGGATGGATTGCGAAAATTGAGAATTGAGAATTTAAAGATTGAGAATTATTCCAATTGTCAATTATCCATCATAAATAATAAGCATGAAATTGCCCGGTAAAATAGCGATAATGGGTGGTGGCAGCTGGGCCACGGCTATTGCAAAAATAGTCTTGGCTCAGGCTGAATCAATCAACTGGTATATGCGCCGCGACGACAGAATCGAAGAATTCAAGCGTTTGGGACATAATCCGGCTTATCTGACAAGTGTGCGCTTTGAAATAAAGAACATCAACTTCTCTTCAGATATCAACAAGATAGTAAAGGAATCGGATACCCTGATATTCGTTACCCCCTCTCCCTATCTGAAAAGCCACCTGAAAAAGCTGAAAACCAAAATAAAGGACAAGTTCATTGTCACTGCTATCAAGGGTATCGTCCCTGACGAGAACCTGATTGTTTCCGATTATTTTCATCAGGTATACGGTGTTCCCGAAGAGAATATAGCCGTCATTGCAGGTCCGTGCCACGCAGAAGAAGTAGCCTTGGAGCGTCTTTCCTATCTGACTATCGGATGTAAAGACATTGACAAGGCGAAGATATTCGCTCGGCAGCTGGCCGGACATTACATAAAAACTTCTGTAAGCCCGGATGTGGCAGGTATAGAATACGCTTCGGTATTGAAGAATATTTATGCTATCGCCGCTGGAATTTGCAGCGGTCTGAAATATGGCGACAATTTTCAGGCTGTATTGATTTCAAATGCCATTCAAGAGATGAACCGCTTCCTGAATACCGTACATCCCGTAGAGCGTTCTATTGATGATTCCGCTTATCTGGGTGACTTGTTGGTTACCTCCTACTCCAATTTCAGCCGGAACCGCGTATTCGGAACCATGATTGGTAAAGGTTATTCCGTAAAAAGCGCACAGATAGAAATGGAAATGATTGCCGAAGGATACTACGGAACGAAATGTATCAAGGAGTTAAACAAGCACTTGCACGTGAACATGCCTATCGTAGATGCCGTTTATAATATTTTATATGAGCGCATCTCGCCCATGATTGAGATTAAATTATTAACTGATTCATTCAGATAAAATATCAGATACAATGAAGAATATTAGTTTAAACATCGACAAAGTAGCCGGTTTTGCTTCTAAGGAAACAATCGCTGCTTACGAACCTCAGGTGAAAGCCTGCATGGAAACATTGGAAAACGGTACAGGTAAAGGTAATGACTTCTTGGGTTGGTTGCATTTGCCATCGTCTATAACAGCCGAACATTTGGCTGACTTGAAAGCTACTGCCCAGGTTCTGCGCGACAACTGTGAAGTAGTAGTAGTAGCAGGTATCGGTGGAAGCTATCTGGGAGCACGGGCCGTAATCGAAGCTTTATCCAATAGTTTCCAATGGTTGAAAGCAAAACAAGACGGACCCGTCATCGTATTTGCAGGCCACAATATCGGCGAAGATTATTTGTTCGAATTAACTGAATACCTGAAAGGTAAAAAGTTCGGTGTAATTAATATTTCCAAATCTGGTACTACTACGGAAACCGCTTTGGCTTTCCGTTTGCTGAAAAAACAGTGTGAAGACCAGCTTGGAAAGGAAATGGCGAAGAAAGTGATTGTTGCCGTTACAGATGCCAAGAAAGGTGCTGCACGTGTTACAGCAGATAAAGAAGGATATCAGACTTTCATTATCCCCGATAATGTAGGCGGTCGTTTCTCTGTCCTTACTCCAGTAGGTTTGCTGCCTATCGCAGTGGCAGGATTTGACATTGAGAAACTAGTGGAAGGCGCACGCACGATGGAAACAATATGTGGTCCGGCTACTCCGTTTGCCGAAAATCCTGCAGCTGTTTATGCTGCCACCCGCAATGAATTGTATAAAGACGGAAAGAAGATTGAGATTTTGGTAAACTTCAATCCCAAACTGCACTATATGAACGAATGGTGGAAACAATTGTACGGTGAATCCGAAGGCAAGGACGGTAAAGGTATTTATCCGTCTGCCGTCGACTTCTCTACCGACCTCCATTCTATGGGACAGTGGATTCAGGAAGGTGAACGTACTATCTTCGAAACAGTTATCTCTATCGAAAACCCGGAACATACGCTTCAAGTTCCTTCGGACAGCGAAAATTTGGATGGCTTGAATTTCTTGGCAGGAAAGCGTGTAGACGAAGTGAACAAGATGGCAGAACTAGGTACTCAGCTGGCACACGTTGACGGTGGTGTACCCAATATGCGACTGATTGTACCCGAACTGAATGAATACTACCTGGGAGAAATCATCTATTTCTTTGAAAAAGCTTGTGGTATCAGCGGTTATTTGCTGGGAGTAAATCCGTTCAACCAACCGGGCGTGGAAGCATACAAGAAAAATATGTTTGCTTTGTTGAATAAACCGGGATACGAAGAAGAGTCTAAAGCTATCCAAGCTAGATTATAATATCAAAAACCTATTCAGAATGCCATTTATCAATGTCATTCTGAATGACAGTGAAGAATCTGAAAGCATCCACCAAGTGCTTGCAGATTCTTCACTTTGTTCCAATCCAACGGTCACAACCGTTGGAAGTAATAATTATACATTTATTCTATGTTTAAAGAAGCGATAAATAACTATCTTCATGCTCATGGATACGAATCCATCGACCTGAAAGCCGTATTATTCGATATGGACGGAGTGCTGTTCGACTCCATGCCCAACCATGCTGAAGCATGGCATAAAATAATGAAACGCTTCGGTTTCGGCCTCAGCCGAGAAGAAGCTTATATGCACGAAGGGCGTACCGGTGCATCTACGATCAATATAGTAAGTCGCCGGGAGCGTGGGCATGATGCTACAGAAGAAGAAATAAAAGCCATCTACCAAGCCAAAACTGAAGAATTCAACAAATGCCCCAAAGCAGAACGAATGCCCGGCGCACTGGAAGTATTGACTAAAATAAAGAGCGAAGGACTGACTCCGATGGTAGTGACCGGTTCGGGACAAACTTCGTTATTAGACCGGTTAAATCATAATTTTCCGGGCATCTTCCAAGCAGACTTAATGGTTACCGCCTTTGATGTGAAATATGGGAAACCAAATCCGGAACCATATCTGATGGCCCTAAAGAAAGGCGGCTTTAAACCCAATGAAGCGTTAGTAATAGAAAATGCACCACTAGGTGTACAGGCGGGAGTTGCAGCCGGTATTTTTACCATCGCCGTGAATACAGGACCATTGCACGACAATGTGTTACTGAATGAAGGAGCGAATTTACTTTTTCATTCCATGCCCGATTTCAATAAAAATTGGGAAACACTACAATCTGCATTAAAACAAGATTAAATTTTGCAAGAATTCTTCACAATCAATAAAAAAGAGCTCCTTGCTTTCACCTAGATGAAAAACAAGGAGCCCATATTATATAAAAAATCACAGCCTATCAAAATACCTGAACCTACTTTAAAACTTTGCGTAACCAAGGAATAACCAGTTCGTTTTTAAAATAATGAGAAGGGGGATCTACATTGACCGTTTCGAAATAGGTCTTTGAATCCAGTCCTTCATCAAGGTGCTCCACATCTTTTCTAACTGCCTTATCAGCAAACTTCGGATAATGATGAAACTCCGCATTTTCCGGTTTTCCACTAGCAGCATAAGCAGATTGCACCAAACGGAAATCACGGTCCAACCCTCCCTCTGTAAAAATGATAGGACGAGGAGCTAATGACGCAACAACATCTGGAAAATTAAAATACCTCCAATAACCAGGTATCAGATGACGGATAGAATTTGGAAAAGGACGTCTGTTTTCCTTGTCAGGTTTAGTCATTACAACGGCACGTTCCTGAGTCTGGCATAGAAAATCATTGTACACAAAAGCATAAATGTCCTTATCCAACACCCCCAAGACCATCATCGGTTCTGTACCTAATGAGAATCCGCTAATCACAATCCTGTCCTTTCGGATATAAGACTGGGCTTTCATCCAATTCAGCACCTGCATATCCAGATAAGAAGTATACCCTAGCCAACTCCATCCCAGTTCAAGCAAAAAACGGGAAACAACATCATAGTCATAATTCCATCCTTTATCATAACATTCCAAATCGGAGGCTTCTCCAGCAGCGGCATTATCCACCGCTACCGCCACATAACCTTCTTTAACCATATTCAAAGCCATACTTACTTTGGGATTATTATAATCCTCAGTTAACTTATCACAGATGCCGGGCTCACCAACCAATCCTTCTTTGGTCCTTCCGGACCCCGGAATGCACAAAACTCCGGGTACTGCACCCTTCAAATGTTCCGGTTTCAAAACCAGAAAAGTGGAAACTGACTTTGGAAAAGGATAGAACTCCCATTTCTCTAAAATATATCCCTCTTTTTTTTCCGTTTTCACACAGACAGGAGACGGTTGTCTCTTTATCTCGGGAAACTTCATGATCTCCACCATTGCAGCACGCACTCCATCCTGCCATTGCGTAAAATCCTGTGCGGACATACCGGAACGGTAAGCATATTGGGGATGTGTATCTTTCAACATCTCATGCACAATGGCATAAGTACTTAGTAACCGTCCATCCCCACGATCTGATTTCACAACTGCATGCTTCTCAGGTTGGTAATTCTGAGAATTACCAACCATACATAAGCTGCATACAGATACTAAAAAGAGCAATCTTTTCATTATCATCATATTATCTCACTATTATTCATACCCCGGAGTCTGCTTGATTTCCGGATCTCCATTCAAAACTTCCACATTAACAGGCCACAACATCATATACGCCTTATCCTCTGTTAATATAGGCAATGAACTTCCATAATGCGCTTTAACAGAAAAGACAAAAGGTTTTCCGTTGGAATCACGTAAACGCAATAAATCAAACCAGCGGCTTCCCTCACCTACAAACTCTTTATCACGTTCCTGCAAAATAGCCCACTCATTATCCGCATAATCTCCTGCGATATATTTATGTTGTTCAAATTTATCACCATAAGCACGCTTACGTACCTCATTTATATATGCAGCACATTTATCCGGAGCTCCCAACCCGTTTTCACACTCGGCCAGCATCAACAAAACATCAGCATATCTATATACCGGTACATCTGAATCATAATAATGAGTTCCTCCATCCGTATGTCCCATCAGTTTTTTCCAACAAGCGCCACGAGTCTTTCCTTCGAACATATATTGAAAGAAAGTAGCATCCAAACGAGTATCTTCCTTATCATAAATCTCGATAAACGGCACTTTATACTCATAACGTAATGGTCCGGCTGTCAATAGCTTCAACGGATCCGGACCATATTTATTTCCATCCAAGTCCGTAGCATTGGTAAACAAGGCTACATTATAGAACCAGTTCGCCCCCCAATTGGTCAATTCATTCTTATTAAAACACAGAGCGAAAATAATCTCTTTATTCTTCTTCCCTTCCGGAGTCCATAAATCCGCAAAGTTTGGAAGCAGTTCGAATTGTTGGTTCACCAAATTCAATAAAGCCTTCTTTGCTGTCAACAAGTCACTGTTATTAGGATCTACGGCAGTCAGAGTAGCTATATGATCCCCTGCAATATCATCATCGGGTAATCCTGTAGTGACTTTGGCAGACCACATATATATCTTGGCCTTCAAAAGTTCCGTTGCATAATAAGACCATTCATATTGGTCGGACATCTTCTTATCCGACTCATTGAAGAAAGCTTCGGATTTATTAATATCTTCTTTGATAAACTCCAACGTTTCCTCCGGAGTAGAACGAGCCTTATATAATTGCGTAATATCAATGCTACCCTCGGTAACTTTCGGTTCCGTCTCTAACGGCACACCACCAAATGTTCGATAAAGATAGAAATAGTAATATGCACGCAAGCCATAAGCCTGTCCCAAATAAAATGATTTCTCCGTTCCAGTCAGATAATCAATTTCTTTATCTACATTTCTGATAAACAAATTTATATGCATGATATTTGGGTACACCTCATACCAATCATCGATACCGGTATTATCTTTCGTAAGCAGATTATTAGTCATAGGCGGACCATATACCCCCTCACCCATAGAAGTAACATCACTTATCAGAATCTCACTTCTGAACTCTCCCAATGTGACAGGCATCTGATATTTATCTCTTAAATCGGCATGAATACCAGTCATAAACATTTCTACCTGAGACTTCTGATTCCAAAAATCATTAGAGCCATAATAATCTTCAGGAGACAGGTCCAACGCATCACAAGCAGACAATACCATCATCCCACTCAACAATATGCTATAAAATATTTTCTTCATAATCCTTCCTATTTATTAGAATGTAACATTTAAACCCAAAACAACTGTTCTAGGGAGGGGATATCCTCCATTCTGACTGACACCATATTCGGGGGTCGCCATATTTTTGGCTGCTGTAATATATCCCAAATTCTGTGCTGTTACAGAAACATCCACCTTGCTCAAACCGGATTTATGAATCCAACTCTGAGGCAAGGAATACGACAGGCTTATTTCACGAAAAGCCAAATAATCGCCACGATAACAATTAATGTCCGATATTCTGTCATAATTACGTTTGCCCAAAAAGTCAGCCCATCCATACACCGGATATTTTCCATTCGGATTACTTTCCGACCAGGAATCTTTAACTAAAGAAATGGTATTAAATGTTCCCTGCATATTACCCATAATCCAAGGAGTTTTCCAATCATGCACCCAATAGCCTAAAGCATAATCCAGACGGCAGTTCAAAGTTAATCCTTTCCATGAAGTATTAATGTTAAAGCCTCCGGTCCAATGAGGTATCGTATTACCCAATTTCACCCGGTCATAATCATCAATCACACCATCCCCATTCACATCCTGCCATTTCACATCACCAGCCTGTATAGGCAGTCCTTTCTCCTTTTCGGCATCCGACAATTTAGCCCAAGCTTCAGGTCCATAGAGCACTTTGGCATCTGCTCCATTTTCCGTATAAGTGGATCTGTCTATCAGATTACCTGGAATCTCACTCTCACTCTTATAAATACCAAGAGATTTAAAGGCGTAAATCACACCATATTCCTGTCCTTCCTGATAACCACCCACCCATTGTCTTTCATAGGTACCATCTGCCAGCTTGCGTCCCGTATAAACCTGATAGGCATCCTGCATATTATTCGGCAATCCATTGTACGGTAATGAGATAATCTTATTCTTATTATAAGCGGTATTCATACTAACTGTAAATTTCCAATCTTTGGTACGCAAAACATTGGCAGTCAGTTCTAACTCCATACCTTGGTTTTGTACTTCTCCATTGTTAGAAAGGAAAGAAGAAACTCCGCTATGAGAAGGCAGGGTGATTTCTGCAAATTTATCCTGTGTATGTCTATTATAATAGGTGAAGTTCAAGATATATTTGTTATTCAGAAAACCAATATCGAAACCTGTCTCGAATGTGTACGATTTTTCCCATCTCATGGTGGGATTAGGCAAATCGTTTATCATCAAAGGAACTTTGCCATTATAGTTGGGTACTATTTTACCATCTTTATCTTTCATAATACCATAAGAGCCTTGAACCGTATAATAATCAAGTCCTGTCACTACATTACCATTAGCATCCAGTACACCAGACACATTTCCATTGGCTCCGTAACTAGCACGAATTTTAGCATAAGAAAGTACATTGCTACAAGACTCCATAAAATTCTCTCTACTCAATACCCAACCGGCTGATATACCGGGAAAGGTTCCCCAACGGTTATCTTTTGGCAGCTTGGAGTATCCATCGCGACGTAAAACAAGGCTCAGCAAATACTTGGACTTATAATCATAATTCACTCTACCAAAGAATGAAAGAATGCGTTGTCTGTAATGCCAGGAATCTATTTGCCGCACTCCGGCAGCAGTCGAAGTATAATTCAAATCCTGAAAATCAGATAATGGAGATCCATAACCAGATGCCGAAAAACCTTTCTTGTATGAGTCATAATATTCTACACCTACCATCGCATCCATAGAATGATCTTGCCGGAATGTAGTCTGATAATTCAAGATTCCATTGTAAGTCTGGTCTAAAAGCCGTTCATGTTTGTTGGAAGTACTATGATTAGTATCATACACCGGTCCTGTAGCTACAATATAGTCCCCTTTGAAGAACTCTCTGCTATCATCAAAATAGAACCAAGTTCCTGTGGTCTTGAATGTCAATCCTTTCATTATATTAAAGGTAAAAGACTGGCTCAGATTAAACTTGTCCGTATTATTATCATAATTCAATGCATCCTCATACACTTTCACTGTAGTCCAGCCACGAGCATAAGAAGCCACGGCAGGGCCTGCCAACCAATCACCGTCCGGACTTTTCACACGGAATGTAGGAGGAACGGACAAGGTAGTACTGAAAAAATTACCTTCACCGGCATATCCTGCACCACCATCGTCCCATTTTGCATCGGTAAATGTCAAAGAAGAATTAGAAGTAAGCCAAGGCTTAATTTTATAATCTGCATTGATCGTGAAATTCAAACGGTGATACCAGTTGTTCATCGCATTTCCTTCGCTGCGATTATAGCCTAGGCTTGCATAATAATGTCCTTTATCATTGCCACCGGATACGCTCAAGTTATAATCCTGAGTAATAGCCGGAGATTTGATATTATAATCTTTCAGCTGATTATCACAATAAATCAATTTTTGTCCCGGATTCACCGGGTCATCCATTGTCTGCCAACCTTGTTTTAACAGGAAAGCCAGGTCATCTGTATAATTCATAACACCCCATACGGCTGTATTATCCTTATTACCATTAAGTACATTCCCTTTTTCATCAAAATATCTGTTTCCCGTTCCGTAAGGCTGTGTTCCGGATAAAGTCGCATCACTGGCAAATCCATGCCAAGCACCCGATTTATCCTGCCATATATGCGAAGACCGATAAAATGCCGAACGCATATAATACAAATAATCATGAGCATTCAAAAATTCATACTGGCTATGAAAAAAATTGAAACCGACTTTCGCACTCAAATTTATTTCCGTATGTCCTTCCGAACCTCTTTTAGTAGTAACAAGAATTACACCATTGGAAGCACGCGCACCGTAAATAGCTGTAGCACCAGCATCTTTCATGACCTCCAAAGACTCGATATCCTCCGGATTCACATCACTCAACGACTCGCGTACAGCACCATCGATAATAACCAAAGGTGAACCGCTACCATCCAGATTGGTACCACCACGAAGCACCAAAGTAGGAGTGGAATTCGGATTACCGCTAGTTTGCTGTACCCTTAATCCTGCCACTGCACCAGACAGTGCTTGCGCCGGATTAGTATGGGCACCCGTACTTAAAGTAGAATTATCAACTTTAGCAATAGAATTAGTCATCTTGGAACGAAGTTGTGTGCCCCCATAACCTGTTATCACCACTTCATCCAAAGTCTTATTGTCTTCCTGCAGCTGAACATTCAGAAACGTTTTTTTCCCTACCAACATTTCTTGAGTCAGATAACCGATATAAGAAAAGACCAAAGACGTTTTTTCACTTACCACTAACGTAAACCGGCCGTCTATATCAGTTATGGTACCATTGGTAGTACCTTTCTCTATAATATTAGCCCCAATAATTGCTTCTCCTTTGGCATCGGTCACTATACCTTTGACAGTCACTTTCTCTTGTTGCATAACAATGGGAGGCGTTTTTTCTCTAGAAATGGCCTTACGAATTATTACTTGTCTGTCACGGATATGATATTCCAAATCAGTACCGGCAAACATTTGTTTCAGTACCTCCTCTATTGTTTTATTCCGTACATCCACATTGACACGACGAGACAAATCAATATCTGTACGATATATAAAAATAAATTGACTATTCTTTTCTACCCAATTAATCACACTCTTCAAAGTCTGGTTCTCCATGGAAACGGTAAAGCTGGTTTGTTCCGCATAACTCATTTCCGCAAAAGCCTCTTCATAACCTGTAAATGTTAAAATCATGGCTAAACTCATACATTTTGTGAATTTAGGCATGAGTTTTATTCTATTCGTGTATTTTTTCATATATTTGATTGTTTTTTCTATTTATTTCAAGGTAAATAATTAAACAACGATTCAGTGACCAGATAGTACGGCAAATACTGTCTGGTTTTCTTTTTTTACATCCTTCTTTTATTCCATAGGCTAAAGTATTTTAAGGTTCAACAATTCTCATTTAAGGCTCACATAGATTTCATCTTTATCATTTATTGTATAATGCAATGATAATGAAAGACATAAATTATCCATAACATCGGTAATGTCTGTTTGAAGATCCAGTTTTCCTGACAATGATAAGGTAGTAATCTCCGCATCATACCGTATTTTACACCCATAATACCGCTCAAGTTTCTTCAAAACATCTCCTACGGGTCTTTGATGAAGCAGCAATAAATTATCCTTCCAACTGATGTATTCGGACACATCAACCTTACGTACCTGCGTTTTATTACCTTTAATATCCACCAATTGATTAGGTGCTAATCTTACTTTGCTCTTATTCTCAGTAGTTACTTCCACGCTTCCATGTACTAAAACAACAGATGAAGCCTCATCTTCCCTATAGGCACAGACATTAAACGAAGTACCCAGTACGCGTATATCAAACTCTCTTGTTTTGACAACAAATGGGCAATCCTTCCTTTTGGCTACATCCAGATAAACCTCCCCCTCTACCAAGATTTCACGTTTCCGTTCTTCAAAAATATCCGGATATATCACTTTACTACCTGAATTTATATAAATTCTAGTACCATCAGAAAAAGTAATATCAGCTCTTTTCCCATTAGGAACCATTATTTGATGCATTTCATTCTTTACAGATGAAGCCTGGGATATTTTAGTATTTAATGCATACTGCTGAATATTCGAACTTCCTAAAGTATCATATTTTAAAGAAGCATCATTTTTCAGATTCATAGCTTGGTTATCTGTTATCAGAATCACCTCATCACCGCAAATGGAAGTCGTGTCATTCAGCAATGCTATATCAAGCTCCGTACCCTCATCAGCATTGGTACTCCACCAGTTCATAGCTAAAATCAAACCAATCGCTGCCGCTATCGACAAAGACCACCTATAAATATGACGTCTGTAGGAAACCCTCTTTTCCCTTTCTACTCGTTTCATCACGTCCTGAAAAGATTTTTCCACATCAACAAATTCCAATTCATCTGCTTCCCGAATCTTCTCAGTCAGGCATCGAACTGTTTTACGAAATTCATCTGAATTATATATTGTTTTTTTATTTTTCATCGAAAAACCTTTTTATTAAGAAAACGGTGCCCGATAAAAAAGGTACTCATAAAAAAGAAAAGAAATCACACTTTTCTTTGCATGAGCCTTCGCAAAACCAATAGACAAACCTTATATGACAAATAAAAGAACTTATTCATCACACAAATATCACTTCATTCCATGAAAACATGCCCAAATGATAAAACAACAATGATTAACTACTCGCTAAATCAAGAGAAGTGAAAAGCCCAAACACTACGCACAGGCACATGAACACAATGCACCAAGATACTGAAAATCCAAATGGTTGAAACAGAGAAAAAGAATTCACGCAAACGTGCCAATGTACGCGACAAAAGATTCTTGCTTGATTGAGGATTCATACCTAAGATAGCGGATATTTCCTGATGGCTCAATTCCTTTACATAATATAAATACAGAATTTCACGCTGACGACCAGAAAGACGTGAAATTGCCTTAGCCAGCCTCCTTTCATTCTTCACATCCACATCATCTTTCTTAAATAAAGAATTTATTATTTCTTCGCCCATCGGAAAAAACTCATGGCATTCTTCAATCACTTCCATAGGACGTAAAGACTGAAACGCATCCAGCAATTTATTTCTAAAAGAACAAAGCAAATACGCCTTTACATTATCAGTATAATGCAAATTCCTACAATTTAAAATCAACTTGACGAACAGATTCTGTATGGTATCGGCAACCAGCTCTCTGTCACCTACCATACGAATTCCATAGGAATACAATAACGAATAATAGCGTCGATAAACTTCTTCAAATGCCGCCGTTTCTCCTTTAATAAAAGATTCCCAAAGTTTAGTTTCACCATGTGTTCTATCAACCATAATACTAGCTCCTTAAAAACTTATTGAGCTTGCTCAGAGTTAAACTTAACAAGAAGGCAATATAAGAGATGAATCATGTAATGGACTCATCCCTTACTTTATAATACCTACATATTATTCAAACAGTTTACTGCGCGACAACATACAGGCACCGATAATCCCGGCTCTTTCTTTCAATTTAGATTCTACAATAACAGAATCACGGTTCATCAAGTTCAGTGTATATTTTCGAATAGCTGTAGTGATGGGTTGTGTCAAATAATCACCTGTACGTGACAATGCACCACCAATAATGACTAGCTCCGGATTGAATATATTAATAAGTCCCGCTACATGGCGGCCTAATTTCACTCCAATTTCTTCCACCAGTTCAATACACAGCAAATCTTCCTTATTTACCGCATCAATGATATCATCCAAGGTCAAATCTTCCAAATTTTTCTTGGTATTGGAGATAATAGAGTTCTCACCATTATTAATATGTTCCAACAGAATACGATGCAAAGCAGCCCCCGAAACTTCCGTTTCTATGCATCCTTTTTTCCCACAATGGCAGATAATCTCATTCTCATATCCAAAATTATGCCCGAATTCGCCAGAGAAACCGGATTTTCCTTTATAAATCTTTCCATCAATGATAATTCCCATACCCAATCCCCAACTGACATTGATAAAGATGATATTCTTCTCACCTTTCACAACACCTTGCATATACTCACCGTAAATCATAGCACGAGTGTCGTTATCAATAGAAACACGATAACCACCCACCTTTTCTGATATGACATCCGTCAACGGGCGCTCATCAAAATTGAATATACTGTAACTATATCCCAAATCCGGATTCACACGCCCGGAAAGATTTACATTAATATTTAATATCTTATCTTTCTCAACACTGACTTTTTGAAGAAAATGTTTAATCAACTTACACAATTCGTCTAAACTCTCAGGGGTATTCTTCGCTTTAAAAGGAACATTCATTTTTAGCTGAACTACATCTCCTTTAAAATTTATCAACCCTAAGTTAATGGAAAACTGACGCACTTCAACACCTACAAAATATCCGGAATCTGCATTCAAACCATACAAACTGGGATGTCTTCCCCCACTGGTTTCCAGCTTTCCATAGTCGTTAATGTAACCTTCCTCACACATTTCATCAATGAATTTTGTAACTGTAGGCACACTTAAATCCATCTCTCTTGCTAAATCAGTAATCGTAGAGCTTCCATTATAAATATAATGGGTAATGATTTTCTTCTTCATCACAGCCATCTTTGAGCCCTTTTCAATTTCTTTCAACAAATTCTCACCCATAATAAAATATTCCGTTAATGTCCACAAACTGTCTCTTATACACATCTCCGAGCCCACGA
>ENA-OYZC01000324-OYZC01000324.1-human-gut-metagenome-genome-assembly--contig:-NODE-324-length-16748-cov-7.026059_pt1 | contig 16748 bp, 16 predicted proteins | sample MGYA00243289_ERZ653473 | MGnify/ENA primary metagenome ERZ653473 (study PRJEB26926, sample SAMN06164904) | human gut metagenome | biome: ENVO:00009003; feature: ENVO:2100002; material: ENVO:00002003... | reverse complement strand
ATTCCATTACGGCATAAGCTACACACAAAAGTTTTTCCCATAATATTACCGCCTCCTATTAGTTGATGGTTGGTTAAGTTGAGTATATCATATTGATTTCCAGAAGAACACCCCTATATAGGAGATTTTAGCCGTTTTACTGCGTACGTGCGTACGAGAGATTGGTACGCACGTACGCAGCGATTTGCCCGAAGCGCACCCTATATAGCCGTTTCCCCCTCGGAGAGCCCACTACACTTTGCAGACCGCAGGGCTGAAAGCGTCATAGTGGGTTATTACACTTCCGCAGAAGTGCCTTTTCCTCGCCGCAGACAGCCCGGTGCACCTTTGTGAGAGCTTTCTGTCCAGCGAATCCACATCGCCCACAGGCGATGTGAGCAGGGATTCCAAAGGGGCGCAGCACCCTTGGCACACGACTTTGGTACAAAGTCTAGTGTGTTACACCTTTCCAGAGGTGTATACGTTCCTGAAATGCAAAAAGCCCCATACCCAACACCTTAACGGTGCGGACATGGGACTTGATGCTTCCTCGGCCTAGCCGGGTACTCCGTAACCAATCCTGACAGGCAGTTGCCATGTCATTTCTCGAAAACTGTTTTACGAATACCCAGCAAGTGGGAACTTCCTGTTTTTCGTTGTTTGCATGATGGGCCTGTTCCGCCTGCCATGCGGCAAACTCCCGCTGACCTTCCTCGCTGTTCCAGCAGGCAAGGATGGCCGGGTAGAATGCCCGCGCCAGGCGGTCGATGACTTCATCGGGATAAGGGGAAGTGTTTGTGGACTTTTTCTTTTTGTTCAAACGCACGCTCCTTTGATCGTCCCACCGTGGCAAATTCGGGCGAGAAAATCAAAGTTCCAATTTTTATCAGGCGCAAGGGCGCGGATGCTTTCCGCCCTGCTCTTGCGGCTGGTGGCTCGTTGATGGCTTACAGATGTCTGCTGTTATGCGGTCTTTTCTTCTTCAAGGGCTTCTGCAAGAGCCTTTTCCAGATAGGTTTCGATTTCAGTCAGGTAGTTAGCAGGCCTCTGCATTGCGAAGCGGAGAACCTTCTGCTTTTCCGGGTCAGTGAAATAGCTGGGATTGTTTTTGAGCGTTTTCTTCCATGAGTTTTTCATCGTTTCGGTCGCACGGCTCAAGGATTTGTAAACCTTCATAAACTCGTCCGGTACATGATAGCACCGGAATTCTTTTGTTTGTGGTGTGGGCATGGGAACGGGTTCTGCTTTTTCAGGTTCAAATTCTGCGCTGGCAGATTCCAACACTTCCAATGCCTCTGGATGCAGGATTTGAGCAAGGACATCTGAACGATGCTCGACACTTGCCTGCACAAGCTTGGACATTTCTTCGTGGGTGAACTTCACTTCGCCGGAAAAGACTTTCTGCTTGATGCCGGGAGAGAGATTATCTGCGATGTCGATGCCTCGTGTATAGTGGCTGGCGCGGAGAACGGAGGCACGGCTGACACCGTTTTCCTCTGCGATCCGGTCACAGGTTTTCTTTCCAGAGTGGTGGTTATCACCGTGATCACCACCACTTTTCTTTGCTAAAGTGTACTGATTACCCCGAAAGATTTTTGCAGCTTTCTTTTCAGCTTCATACTGTTTCCCAAGCAGATAGCGTTTCTGTTCGGGGCTCAGGTTTCGCCGTCCCAACTGATTCCGGCAAATCCACGCAATGGCTTCTTCGCGGTTCTCAAATCGGAGCGGCATAGTGGAAAAATAAATCTCAGGATGCTTCTGGAGAATGGCATAACGGTTGTGGCCATCAACAAGTGTATTATTCCACACGATCAAAGGAGAGAGCAGCTTGCCCTCTTTCAAGATATTTTCTTCAAGCTGCTTAAATTCATCATCGGTCAGAGGAGGAATCTGAGACTGGAACTCCGGGTCGATTTTCAGGTTGATCATACGCACACTCCTTTATCTCTCCTGCTGCGCCGGTTCTTCCTCCCGGAAAAAGGACGCAACATTCTGCTTTGCGGTTTTCAGTTTGAGCAGTTCCTCTTTAGCTTCCTTGTACTGCTCGTAGAACTTTGCCTTTTCGGATGCCAGCTGCGCATACTCGGCTTCCAGTTTCTTCGGGCTGGGCAGCTTGGTGATATCATTTGCCTTGAAATAGGCTGCTGCCGCCCGGTGCGCTGTCAGTTCTGCACGGTGCTGTTCTTCAAAGGCTGCGGGTCGTTTTGCGGCTTTTAACTGTTGTGCGATGTTCTTGGTGCTGGTGTAGGCAGCAGCATGACGGCGCAGCGTCTTGTTGTCTGCCATGCGAGTTTCGAGGTCTTTCACTACGGCCAGCGATTCATGGAACTTGGTGTCAAGCTCTGTGATTCTCTGGTCGAGTGCGACCTCATCGGTCAAGCCCTTTTCTTCTAGGAAAATCAAGGTCTGTGCCATGGCTTTGAGGTTGTGTTTCGTGATCCAACGCTTATAGCCGATGCCCTTGTCCTCGGTCATCCTCGACTGGATGTCGATCAGTTTCCCGATGGTATCCTGCTTGGACTGCACCTTGGTTTTGTGCTCTGCGTTTGCGGTCAGGGTGGCAAGCACTGCTTCCTTGTCGTAGTTGTCACCGAGATGTTTCGCCCGGATAAACTTCTTTCTTCCGGCTGGCAGGTAGCTGAGCCGCCCACGGCTTTTCTTGACCGTGATGCCGTACTGCTGCAAGAGCCTGTCCGAGAAATCTTCAAAGCTCGCTGCATTGTCCAGCACATCCGAGATCTGTTTCCGCAAAGTCTCCTTTGCGGTTTCAAACTCCGTTTGTGTAGGCTGCTGTCCGGCGGCAAGCAGGGCAGCGTTTTCACGGTCGAGTTTCATTTGACTGCGCCGTTTCATCCAGTATTCACGCTCGCTCACACGCTTTTTCGAGCTGAGCAGGTCGATCTGGTACAGCTTGGCATCCTGACACATTTCCATGACTGCGACACGCAGGTGCCGCATGGTCTGGGCTGTGCTGGAGTGCTTCATGCCCTCTAGCCAGTCACGGGGCTTTGCATATAGGGCTTGCGCTCCACTTCTCGTGTCCGGACGCTGCCGATCACGATGTGGACATGGATATTTCCCGAATGGTTGTGTCCGTCCGGGTGGGTGCAGACGATAGCAGGATGACCGGGAAAGTTCTCTTTGCAGAAGTTCAGGCCGAGGGCCTGTGCCTTTTCCATCGTCAGCCCATTTTCGGCTGCATCCCGCGGGTCGAAGCTGATGATATACTGGTGACTCTTGATGTCATCCGGGTGGTTGTTCTTGTCGTACTTCCGGTTTGCCAGCAGGCAGGCCATTGCAAACGAGGCTTCGCCGCATTCAAGGGTGTCCAGAATGTACGATTCCCGCAGCTTGGGTCTGCTCTGTTCATCCAGAATTTTCTTGCCGGAAAATTCATCGTGCTGGTAAACCAGATAGGTCTCAGCGGCAGAGTAGTCCGAATTTTTAGAGGCGATATGCTTCAGCGTTGCCATACAGTTTACCCAGAACTTTCTCGGCGTTGAGCCGGAAGGCAGTCAGGTCTGCAAGTTCGTCCAGAAGTTTCGCCCGGAGCTGTTCGGTGTCTGCTCCGCCGGAGTTGAAGTGTCGTGCGAGTTGGTTCAGGTTGCCGCCCACCCTGCTGCACTGGGCAAGCAGAGTGGAAACGGCAGTCAGGGTTTCTTCTCCGCCGCCGGCAACGACAACGGTGCGCTCGATCTTCGCATTGTGCAGCGCACGGCGGATGAGGGTGGACAGGGAGAGATGAAGGAGTTTTGCTGTGCATTGGAGTTCCATCTTTTCAGTTTCCGTCACACGGAACTTGATGATGTGCGTTTTGTTGTTCGGCGTGTCGTGGCGGTGGGTCGTGCTGGGTTTCGTTTTGACATTCGTTTTGTTCATTGAACCTCCTGTCGTTTCGCTAGCTCCTCGGTGGAGCTATGTAAGCACGACACGCCGTTCTTTCGCACCGCAAGGTGCGAATATGAGCAGGGTTTGGGGCAGGTACGCCCCAACAAGATCACATCAAAACTCGCAAGAGTTGCAGATGTGAAGTCCCGGTGGAGCACAACATTTTCAAGAATTGAAAATTTGTGGCCACGGGACGGTTCTTGCTCTCCACCGCTGCGCTCAAAACGCATTTCCGAAAGTTGTTTCCGAATTGTTAAGACGCAAAAATAAGTAGAGAGTTCCGCTGCTCGTGTATGTTGATCGCCGTTTGCTCCGAACGAAGTTCCTGCCCCTGTTTTGCAGCGGCGTTGGCCGAAAAGCCGGTATCACGCTCGGACGGCTCATGAAATTCTCAAGGTACGGCTTCCCCAAAAAGAAAATACCGCCCACGCAGTACAGGCGAAGGATTTTGTCGGGTGAAACAGACGGCAAAATGATCGGGTGTGTTGCGGGGCGGTAAATCTTCGCAGGAAATAAAACCGCACAGAATCGTTTCTTTACAGAAATCGCTGTGGATTTGTTGGGAATGATAACATAAGTATTGATGTGTGTCAACACTTCAGGATAATGAATACATCAGATGAATGAAACACACAAAGTACAAGCAAAAGCAAAGCAATGTTTTAGGAGAATGTTTTAATTTTCGCAGTTCAGGCGGACTTGGACGGTAAACACACCGTCTTTCTTTTTCGTATAGAAGTCACCATGGTTCTCCTGAACGATACGATTTATATTTTTTAGTCCGTAACCGTGATACTCTCCGATGCGGATTCCGCGAGAAGTATCACTGTATGGGTTTTCCAGCCGATAGAAGAGGCTTCGATACTGCTTGCGCAGCTGTAGATGAATGATTCTCTGTTCCGCTGGCAGGTCGCAACAGGCTTCGATGGCATTGTCAAATGTGTTTCCGATAATGATGCTCAAAGACAACGATGAGATCGTCAGGACTTCAGGAATCGTCATATCCAGTTTGACGTTGATGTTATTCCTTTCCGCAATTCGTAAGTAATAATTCAAAAGAGCATCAACAACAGGATTTCCGACCGCAGAAATATTTGTGGAACGCTCGAAAACATCCGTGGCAGCCTGCGCAATCTTGTGAAGTTCTTCGGTATCACCGTGTTCTGCAACTGCCTGCATCGCCAGGATGTATTTCTTCACATCATGCCGCAGAGAACGGACTTCTTCCTGGCGTTCTTTGAGCTGCTGGTAGTATTCCATTTGAAGATTGTACTGCTGTTCGTTGAACTTAACTTTGAATTTTTCCAGTTCATTTTCCCGGAGAGCTTCCACATAGAACACGATCAGGATGTTTATAAGGAGAAGCACCGCCATAAGACCGACCATATAATCCGGGAAATACTCATCCGCAGCATGATACTGTGCCACATAACAGACAGCAATACTTGCGATTTGAATCGCAATGATCGGCAGCAGCCATAGGATACGCAGAGCATTTCCTTTTCGGCTGAAAAAATGTGAGATCAGGACTACGAGTGGAATTTGAATCAGGTTTGAAAAAACAACATAGACCAACCGTGCTGCCCCAGCCTGCATTAGAATGTCGGTATCCGGGATACGCAGCCCAATCAGAAGCATTGCAAGCACTTCCACCAAAGCAATCAGTGTGAAGAAAGCTCCGCTTGCAAAAACCGCCTGCCACGGTCGAACCTCATAGAACAGCAATGCAAGGAAAAATCCGCCAACTAAAAGATAGATCGTGCGCTGCGTCACCCAATCCGGGAATAAACTCAAAGCACACTGCCCAGCAATCAAGAGTGCAACATAGGCATAGAACCACCTTGAGACGGGCTCCTTTTTGGGAAACAGCCGACCGATAAAAAGCAGCAACAGGGCAATGTTGGCAAAGCTCCCTGCAAACTCAACGAAATAATAAAGCATCATCTTCCCAAATAAGCGTTGAAGATCTGATTGAACTCCTGACGCTTCCTCCTGCTGATCGGCAGCTGATGTCCGCTGGAAAGAAAAACAGCGGTTCCCGTAGCGTAAACAATGTGTTCCATGTTGACGAGATAACTTTTGTGTGGTGACACAAAGCACCGTTTGGGAAGCTGCTCCAAGGCTTCAGGAATGCTCATTCGCAATGTAAGGTCTTGCTCCTTGCAGTGAATCAGAACTTTATGTCCGTGGCTTTCCAGAAAGTAAATGTCCGATGTTTCCAAGGACATGGTAACACCATCGTATTCGATCGTGAAATGTTTGGAGTTCAGTTCCTGAAGGACGGCATCCATTGCCGCAGCGAACAGCGTCTGATCCAAAGGTTTGACAAGGTAGCGGAATGCAATGCCATATCCCTGCACAGCGTACTCATGCCGCTTCGTGACAAATACCACCAAAGGATGCTTCTCCATCTGAATCAAAGACTGCGCCAGCTGAAAACCGTTGGATGGCATCTCGATATCGAGAAGAAGCAGATCAAAGGATTTCTTCTGCATTTGCAATTCGCTCAGAAGTTCGTTTCCATCCATGTAAGTTTCAATGTCAAAGCAGCCTTGCACATCGTACTGCTGGACGCTTTGAACAATGCCATCAAGGTCTGATTTCTCATCATCGCAGACTGCAACGTGGTACTTCAGCATTTCGACAACCTCCACAAAATAATGTCCTGCTACTATTATAGACTGTGCAAAGGCTCCTTACAAGTAGCCTGACCTACCACTTTTGTCACCAGAACGACCAGTTTTGCCAAACCTCTTGATTTTGCTGAAATTTATGATACAGTGAAGCAAAAATCAGAAGATAAGGTGGCGCAACTGCAATGTGGGAACGCACGCTGTCTCAAAAATCAGTCCGTCTTTTCTGCGAGCAAAAAGTGATAGATGAAGCAAAGGCGGATGCGTATGTCTATGGGTACGAGTTGCTCATATCATCTGTTGTGAGCGTTCTGCTTGTTGTTTTAATCGCTGTTGTGTGTGGTGATGTGCGGTACGCACTTTCATTTTTGATTGGGTTTATCCCACAGCGAATCTACATTGGCGGATACCATGCAACATCGCACACCAGATGCTATTTGGCATTCTCCGGACTGGCACTTATCTGCATTTTGCTAAGTAAGGCAATCGCAGCAAATCACCTTTTCCGTATCCTGACAACAGTAGCTCTTTTGGGCATCTCTATCTTTCTCTCACCTATCGAAGCAAAGAATAAGCCTTTAAGTGAAAAGAAGCGGTCAAGTTACAAGATGGTCGCATCTGTTCTTTCGTCAATAGATTTCCTGCTTGCCATTTTTAATGTGCTTCCGTATACACGTCATGTAGTTTGCTACTATCTCTCCAAATGGGTATTGATTGTATTCTCAACAATTCCTTTGGTTCAACAAAAATTTAATGCCAACTTTTGTAGATAGGGAGGTGATAACATGAAAAAAAACAAATGGGTGCTGCTTCTTATCGCTTTTGTTGCATTTTTGGTATTGGTTTATTTTATTGGTGCTTGCCTTAATGCAACGGCAGAGGCATTGACAATTATTTCGCTCTGCATCGGCATACTGGTCATTTATTTAGTCGTAAAAGCAGTCAAATCAAAATAAGGAAAGGAAAATGTGATCATGAGTACAAGAAAATTCATCAAAAAACTTACGGCGAGTCTGCTTTGAGTAGCTTAAGCGAGCGACAACCACCAGCTCCGCTGGTGGAGTAGAAAATGCTTTAGCTATAAGATTCGAGCAAAGCGAGATGACAAAGAAATTGTTATCTTAGAAGATGCACTTTGCAACATAGCTCGTTAGAGCGGTAGGGCAGGTAATGCAGATGAAAGACGCTTGCTCGAGGCCCCTTGAGGGGCTTTGCCAGTAGGATGCCCTTCTAGGGCTTACTCAAGCCACCGGCTTAGCCGGTGGTTTTGACTTTATTGCGGTTGTAATGTCGTTTGGCGTTCAGTCTGCCTTCGCTGAATCGAATTCACCGAAAGCTACCGTTAAGAACAATGTTGTTACTTTTAGCAATCTCGATCAACTGAAGGCAAACGAGAAGCTCGCAATTGCGGTAGTTGACAGTAATGGTGATCCAGCAACTATTACTATCGAGTCAGTGGACAATTCAATTTCTCGTGTAGCGAAATCGTCGAATTCTTGGAAGGTTTCGTATAAGGGAGTGGTGATTCATGCATATTTTTATATGACAGTGACGAATAACAAAGTCACAAATGCATGGGACTATTCGATTACAACTTTGGGTTCCACATATAGTGATGCAAGTTTGACGTATAACTCCAGTTCGGCAAAACTCACCTTTACCAGTAACGCTTATAATGGTATTGCTTCTCATACTTGCTGGCTGAAGGGAACTCCTCGCGGAACAAACAATGAAGTCGATGTAACGTATTCTATGTAATGTGGAGGACAATATGAAACAGAATTCACAAAAACTGATTTTTTTCCTGAGTAAAATTACATGTGCTTTTGCAATGGCGATTGCAGTCTTAAGTGTGAATAGCACCTGCTGCTTTACAGCGTATCAGCCGGATGTCCCTGAATCGCTTGATCGCAACTAAACTCATATGATAGACATTATATCAAAAACGATGTGAGGTGATAGAATATGAAAGATGTATCTCGAAGAGAATTCTTGAAAACTTTATGTTTAGGCATAACAGTAGCCGCTTTACAAAATTTGCCAATGACAACGGCTTTTGCAGACAGTGCAATCAGTAAAACAAAAATTATTTCTAAAAGCGACCGTGAAAATTTGGTGGCTACTGTTGCAAGAACTGTGCAAGTGTCCTACAAAATAGATAAAAATACGATCATTGAAGTAACTCGCTTTACTGATATTGATGGACAAAATGTTACCTTGAACCGGAGCGTTAAAGAAGATGGTACAGGTGAACTTGTCTATACGAAAGCCCAAAAAACGAAAAAAAGCAAATTGACCAATCAAAGCTATGATGTCTTTTTGAAATTAGCAACTTCAAAATCTATGCCTCAAACAAGGGGAGCCACTGTTGGAAGTGATGTTACAGGATCACAGTATAAGCATATATTTGTATCAAATCTCAGCTATACAATTGACAATACGGCGATTGCGCAAATTGAGATTGGTGGAGTTGAAACTGCAGCAAGCCTTTTAATTACTGGGTTGCACTTGCCGGGAAGCACTGCTGTTACGGTTGGATCCTTTTTGGTTAGTGTGGTTCTAGCTACTTCTCCATCGAAAGTTGTTATAAATCAATCGCTGTATGAAGTCCATTTCGCATATGATAATAGCTACTATACCCATTGCTATCATGATATTTTGTATTCGTATGATTCCGGTGGACACCTTATGGATACTACAAAATCGTACCATCAAGCTGTGGGAGGCTAAGAATGAAAAAAGGCAAAAGCAACTTTTTTCTTATTGCTCCTTTTGCCCTTTGGGGCTGCATTTCAGTATGGACTAGTAATCTTGTCCGATTGACAGATAAAAGCGCAGTACCTTATGCTTGGGCTTCTTTGTTTTTCTCATATGGAATCGTAGCAGTGCATTATATCCAAGTGGCAGTATCCTCCAAAGGCTGTAACAATGCCGAAAACGAAAAAATTGCATGGGTTCAGCTTGGGCTTTCAACTTTGTTCTTGATAGTAGCTGTTGTTCTAGCTATTCAATGAAGGAAAGCAAAGTAATCACCCAAAGCAGTGTAAGGTCACAATATTTTCTATTCCAGCAGTATTCTAGTAGTTTCAGCATTTGTATGGTTCACATTTATTTGCCGAGGAGTATACACCTGAAGGGGAAAATTTAATGAAGGTGATTCCAATGGAGCTTTAGTGTATTGAGTGAAGAAAAAAAATAAATTAGGAGGCAGTATACTATGACTAACAAAATCAAACGGCTGATTTCCATTCTATTGGTCACGGTTTTATTTCTCCTGACCATTCAGCCAGCATTTGCAACTGGAAATAAGAGAAAGATCGATGATTATTCGATAGAAGAACTTCTCAATCTTTCTGTGCAAGAACAAGAGAATCTCGGATTTTATGTTTTGGCCGAGGTTCCAATGCGCATTCCTGTTTCTAATACAGACGGCTCAAGAGTTGTATCGTATATTGATGGAACATGGAGAGTTCTTTATACAAAGGCCAATGGATTGGGCTTTTATATGAGTGGAACTACCGTCGGTATTGGCCCGGATTTAATAAAAAATGTTTCAGGAACGGATTACTACACGAGCTATTCCGATAACATCGAACGAAGCTGCCCATTTTCAACGACAGCACTAGTTCCAGAACAAAGTATATATAATACAACCTATACATATGACTTCTATGATGTTGGAACTTATCTTGATTGCAGCGTTGGGTGTTATTTTGGAGTGGTTGGCTCAAGCAAACCAATCTATTGGAGTGCAACTACACAAGTTACCATCCCGAAATTATGATTTTGACCAGCTATGGATGAAATTGTTTTTGAACCCAGTGATGTCAATATGTTAGCAGCTTTAGGCATCGTCGAAAGTGTAAAGTTGTTTCCGTTTATGTTATCAATGGGAGAACTTCAATATGCTTGCGATTCAGAATATCGTTGCAAACAATTCGTGAATTGCCTTTCAGAATATTATCCTGACAGCCAAATTGAAGCTAGACAACTGTGGTCGAAATATCATGGTACAGCGAATGCGGTTCAATGTGATATGATAAATCATAAGCCACTGCGTGTTTGGGTCAGGAGTTCTGCCGATTGTTGGTGCGGCATTTATTATATTTGTTACTATGCAGCAAAGTATGGTACAAATAGAATTTTGCTTGCATCCAGAGAAGGTCTGAAAGAATTTATGGAAGGGAAAACCGATAAGATCTCACAAAAGTATTTGACGGAAGAAACTATTACTGAGTATGCCAAAAGATGGGGAAAGCTATTAAACGAAAACACCTCCATGCGTATTTGGCATGCGAACGATGTTAAAAGCGTTAACATAGATTATTTCGACCAGAGAATTATTAGTTTAGTATCGAGAATTCCTATTTCGGTTGGTGAACTTACCGCAGACGTATTAAAAGCGATTTCTGCTCCGGTAAGTGACTGGTATGTCATGAAACGCATAGAAGCACTTTTGAAAAAGGGTGTTCTTCAAGTCGTTATTCCAAACAAAATCTTTTATAATACCATCGTCCAGCTAAACGAAGAATAAAGGAATCCGAGCAAGTCGGCCCAACAGTCACCTCATTTCAACGAGAGGGGTGGCTGTTGGGTCAATTGTTCAAAAAGAAAAACTGAAGATAATAAAAAGTCTTGATTTCTCCATCAAAACATGGTATATACATTATACGAAACAGTGCTTTGAAAGAACGCTCCACCGTTCAATGACGTGTAAAGAGAGGTGCTTGCCATGACCGCTGTGATCTACGCCCGCTATTCCAGTGATAACCAGCGCGAAGAATCCATCGAAGGCCAGATTCGTGAATGCACGGCCTATGCCGAAAAGAATGACATCACTATCGTCAAGCACTACATTGACCGCGCCATCTCTGCCAAGACGGATAATCGCCCTCAATTCCAACAGATGATAAAGGACAGCGACAAGAAGCTGTTTGATATTGTTCTGGTCTGGAAACTTGACCGCTTTGCCCGGAATCGCTACGACAGTGCCCGGTATAAGACCCAGCTGAAGAAGAACGGTGTCAAGCTCATGTCGGCTACGGAGATCATCTCCGAGGGGCCAGAGGGTATCATTCTGGAATCGGTTCTGGAGGGCTATGCAGAATACTACTCTGCCGACCTTGCCGAAAAGGTTGTCCGTGGACAGACAGAGAACATCCTGAAAGGCCGCTGCAACGGTGGTCGTGGAACGTTTGGATATACGCTGGATTCCGAGCGGAAATTTCACATCGACCCGCTTGCCTCCCCTTTCGTGCTGGAATCGTTCACGAAGTATCGGGATGGCCTCACGATGAAAGAGATTCGGGACTGGCTGAATGAAAACGGCATCAAGAACCCGGTCGGAGGCGAATTTACTTACAACAGCGTGGAGCACATGCTCAAAAACCGGCGTTATATCGGAGAACTGAAATTCCGGGATGTGGTCGTGCCGGATGCGATTCCGCCCATCGTGCCGCTGGAACTGTTCGATGATGTGCAGGAAAAGATTGCCAAAAACAAGAAAGCCCCTGCCCGAAGAAAGGCAGAGGACGATTACCTGCTGACAACCAAGCTGCACTGTGGTTGCTGCGGTGCGCTGATGTTTGGCGAAAGCGGCACAAGCCGGACGGGAGAAGTCCACCGCTACTATAAATGTGCCACGGCCAAAAAGAAGAAGGGCTGCAAGAAGAAAACTGTCCGCAAACAGTGGCTGGAAGATCTGGTGGTGAACCAGACCATGCAGCTTGTGAAAGACGATGCCGCTATGGAATCCATCATCGCCAAGGTCATGGAGCTGCAAGACCGAGAGAACACCAACCTTCCTCTCTATGAGAAACAGCTCCGGGATGCAGAATCGGGTATCCAGAATATGCTCAACGCAATTCAAGCCGGAATCCTCACCAGTTCCACCAAGGAACGGTTGGAACAGCTCGAAGAAACCAAGCGTGAGCTTGAAGCCCGCATTGCGGAAGAAAAGCTGGCAAAGCCAAAAATCAAAGAGGAATTTATCCGTTTCTGGCTGATGCGCTTCCGTAAACTGGACATGAGCCTGAAAGACCAGAGGCAAGCGTTGGTGGATACGTTCATCAATTCGATTTATCTGTACGATGATAAGGTTTTGATAACCTTTAACTATAAAGAAGGTACACAGACCATCACGTTTGAGGAAGCGGCCCAAGCCGCATCAAAGGAAAATGGTTCGGATTTGGATTGCTTTACTGCACCAAGGACTGCTGCACAGGTTATGTGCAGCAGTCCTTTTTATTATTTTATCGAATCCATCTTGCAAAAGCAGCGCAGTGCCTTATAATAGAGGCTGTGCCCCGGTGTGCGCGGGTACGGTTAGGATGTATAGGATAAAGGAAAAAAGTATGAGTTCTCAAACGAATACGCTGACGGAAGGCCCTCTGGCCAAGCAGATCTTTCTGGTCAGTCTGCCGCTGGCGCTTTCCAACCTGCTGCAGGTGCTGTTCAATATGTCGGACGTGGCGGTGGTGGGGCGCTTTGCCGGGTCTACGGCGCTGGGCGCTGTGGGCTCCACCAGCACGCTGGTGACCCTGTTCACCGGCTTTCTCATCGGTCTGAGCAACGGCATCAACGTGCTGGTGGCGCGTTTTTACGGCGCGCGCCACCCCAAGGACGTGGAAAAGACCGTCCACTCGGCGGCCATCATCAGCGCTGTTGCCGGTGTGGCGTTGCTGCTCATCGGCCTGCTGGGCTCCCCCGCCATGCTGCGGCTGCTGAACACCAAGGAGGATCTGCTGCCCGGCGCGATCTTGTATCTGCGGGTGTATTTTCTGGGTATGCCGGCGCTGGCGCTGTACAACTTCGGCAACGCGGTGTTCAGCTCCATCGGCGACACCAAAAAGCCGCTGCTCTACCTTTCTATTGCCGGTGCCCTGAACATTGCGCTGAACCTGTTCTTTGTCATCGTGTGCGATCTGAGCGTGGTGGGCGTGGCGCTGGCCAGCGCCATCAGCCAGTGCGTTTCGGCATTTCTGATCCTGCGGGCGCTGACCCGGGTGCAGGACTGCTACGCGCTGGACCTACATAAATTACAGCTGGACCCGGTGCAAGCCAAGAGCATCCTTGCACTGGGCGTACCCGCCGGGCTGCAGAACGCCATTTTTGCCATTGCCAACCTGTTCATTCAGGCGGGCGTCAACTCCTTTGACTCTCTGATGGTCAAGGGCAACAGCGCCGCCGCCAACGCGGATGGGCTGATCTACGACTGCATGGCGGCCTTCTACATGGCCTGCGCCAGCTTTATGAGCCAGAACTACGGCGCGGGACGGCCTGACCGGGTGAAGAAGAGCTACTTCATCAGTCTGGGCTACTCATTCGGCGTGGGGCTTGTACTGGGCGCGGCGCTGTTCTTCTGCGGGCCGGCCTTCCTTGCGCTGTTCACCACCGAAGCGGCGGTCATTGATGCCGGCATGAAGCGTGTAGCCGTGATGGCCTTTGCCTACGGCATCTCGGCCTTTATGGACTGCACCATCGCCGCCTCCCGCGGGCTGGGCAAGACGGTGGTGCCCACCGTCATCGTGGTGCTGGGCTCGTGCGTATTCCGGGTGATCTGGGTGTACACCATCTTTGCCCACTTCCACACCATCCCGGCGCTGTACCTGCTGTACCCGTGCAGCTGGATCCTGACCGCACTGGCGGAGATCGCCTATTTTGCCAGCTGCTACAAGCGTGCAATGGCCATCTTCCGCAAGCCCGCGGCGGCGTAAAAGGAAATATGATATAAAAAGGGCTGCTGCACGGTTTGTGCAGCAGCCCTTTATTTATGCTTTTGTCAGGGGGTCAGAGCGCAGCTCAGATCTCCTTCTTCAGGGTCTCGCCCATGATGTAGCCGTAGGTCAGAGCGGCGTCGAAGCCCATGCCGTACTGCTTGGCGTCCTTCTCCTCGATGGAGCCGCAGACGTCGCCGGCAGCGTACAGGCCGGGGATGGCCTTCTTGTCCTCGGTCAGGACGTGGCAATCGGTGTCGATGGCCAGACCTGCGGTGGTCAGGTAGAAGGTGGGGTCAACGCGGATGGCCCACAGACCGTCGCGGGTCTCGATGTAGGGGCAGTTGCGGCGGCCGAACTCATCGGGCTCGCCAGCCAGAGCGGCGGCGTTGTTGGCCTCGATGGCGTCTGCCAGATTGGGCAGGTTCAGCTCCTCAGAGGCCTTCTCCACGCTGTCGTAGTGCACAGCCTCGCCCTTCTCGAACATAGCAACGTAACCGTTGAAGCCGTAGGACTCGCTGTCGCGCAGCTTGACGGCAGAGGACTCGTCGAACACATAGTAGAAGGTGTCGCCGTTGTCTTTATTCAGCTTTGCCTTGGCCATGGTGTAGTGGTTATCGGAGACGATGTTGCCGATGTTGTCGCCCTTGATGTTGACCATGATGCCGGGGGCAGACTGGTGGATGAAGGCCAGCTCGAACTTGCTCTTGTAGCTGGACAGGAAGGCGGGCAGAGCGCGGTTTTCGCACTCCACATAGCCGCCGGCGTCAATACCCATCTGGATGCCCTCGCCGGTCATGCTGGAGGCGCAGTTGAAGAAGAAGTCGGCGTAGTCGGGGCTGTACTTCTTCAGCATTTCGGGGTTCTTGGCAAAGCCGCCGGAGGCAAGGCAGACCGCCTTGCCGCGCAGGGTATAGCTTGCGCCGTTCTCGCCCTTGGCGTGGAAGCCCACAACACGGCCGCTCTCGTCCTTGATCAGGTCGGTGACGCTGGTGGAGTAGATGATCTTGCCCTTCTCGTACTTCTCCACGCGCTGTGCCATGAACATCATGGCGTAGCCTGCGCCGCCCTCGTAGCAGCCGGGTGCCAGATACGGGGTGGAAGCGCCGTACTGGGTAGCGCTTTCGTAGTTGCCCATGGTGTTGAAGCCGATGCCGATGCCTGCCATCCAGTCCACCAGATCACCGGCGACGGTGTACTGCTTGGTCATGTAGGGCATTTCACCGTTGAAGAACTCGGTGCGGTGGTACTTCTCCATGGTCTGCCAGAAGTTCATCATGCCCTCCAGCGTGCCCATGGCAGAGCTGCGGAAGCTGCCGTCCACATCGTAGTTGTACTGCAGCTTGGAGCCTGCGGTGGCAACGCCGCCGTAGGTCATGGACATGGAGCCGCCGGGGATATCGCGCTTCTCCACCAGAATGACGCTGTAGCCGGCCTCCAGCAGGCGGCAGGCGCAGGTCAGACCGGAGGTGCCGGCACCCATGATGACGACATCAGCCTCTTCCTCGATGACCTCGTTGGAAGCAGCGATGGTGACCTCCTTGGAGAAGTCGTCCACGTTATAACCGGCCAGCTCGATGGCCTCCTTCACAGCTGCCTTGACAGCCATGGAGGTGATGGAGGAGCCGCGCAGGTTGGGCACGTTGACGCTCTGGTGCTCGACGATGGCGGCGGGGATGCGGGAGCAGGCATAGTTGCCGATGCCGATGGTCTCCTCGTGAGACAGCACCTCACAGGCAGTGATCTTGCCATCAAAGAAGGTGGTGGCAACGTGCACCCAGCTTTCGTGACCCATTGCCTTGGTGACGTACTTGCCGTCCACCGGGGAGGAGGGCTTGGTCACAGCGGAGGAAGCAGCAGAGGAAGCTGCGGAGGAAGCGGGAGCACCGGTGGTGCTGGAAGCGGAGTTGCCGCAGGCGGTCAGCAGACCGGCAGCAGCTGCGCCCATGGTGCCCACAGCGGCACCGCGCATAAAGTTGCGACGAGAGATCTTAGCCATAAGGTTCGCCTTTCTTTTTCTTTTCTCTTCTTTTTTGCGTTTTTCCTGTTCCTTCGTGCATTTTGAACATTGATACGATTATAGCAAAGTTTTGTCCCGGTGTGAAATACAAATTTGTACCATAATTTATCAAATCTCTTTATAAATCGTTTTCCCTTTACGGCCTGTGCGGAATCCTGTATAATAAAGATGACCAGCTTTTTACACAAGGAGGTGCGCCATTCTATGACGATTTACCAGTTAGAGTGCTTTATTGCCGTAGCAGAGGAGCTGAATTTCAGCGCCGCCGCCGAGCGGCTGTTCACCACCCAGCCCGCCATCACCTACCAGATCAATGCGCTGGAAAAGGAGACCGGGCTGCACCTGTTCGAGCGCACCACCCGCCGCACCAAGCTGACCGCTGCCGGGCAGTCCTTTTATCTGGACATGGTGCAGATGACCAGCTTTGGGCGGCAGGCGCTGAAGAAGGCGCAGGATATTCAGGACGCCGACCGCTCCCACCTGACCGTCGGGCTGCGGCAGCTGTTCGATTAC
>ENA-OYZC01000208-OYZC01000208.1-human-gut-metagenome-genome-assembly--contig:-NODE-208-length-22794-cov-19.834689_pt1 | contig 22794 bp, 24 predicted proteins | sample MGYA00243289_ERZ653473 | MGnify/ENA primary metagenome ERZ653473 (study PRJEB26926, sample SAMN06164904) | human gut metagenome | biome: ENVO:00009003; feature: ENVO:2100002; material: ENVO:00002003... | reverse complement strand
AGAAGCTGACGAGCTCTTCCAGCTCCTCGTCCGACATTTCACGAATCCATTTATCGGCAGATATTGCCGCCGTATAATTTTCAGTATCCGGCCTCTGCAAGTCAGTCCTTCCGGGATCATTTTGCCGGAAATGAAACGGCATGAACAGAAAGCCTATTAACACCGCAGCCACGGCAATACTTGTGGAAGCAGCTATCCATAAGCGACGATTTGCCGGTTTGTCAGCATAAGTGCGTTTTTGCACCTCACGTTGCATCTCATCAAAAAAACCTTCGGGCACACGATAAGGCGTCTTTTTTCCTATATCATCAAAGTCAAAGTCTTTTTTCATAGTCTTAATTATTTAGTATGTACTCTTTAATCTTCTCTTTCGCATAATGATAGTTGACCTTAAGCGCATCAACCTTACCGTCCAGAATATGAGCTATTTCTTCATAATCAAGTTCATCATAATAGCGAAGATTGAATACCAGCCTTTGCTTTTCCGGCAGCCTCAGTATCGCTTCCTGAAATTTGACGGCCAATTCATTCTCATAATCCACATAATCGGACGCCCTTAGCTGGGAAATCAGACTTTCCTGCATGTCTTCAGTGGAAACTGTTTCCCGCTTTTTACGGCTGTTCAGCAGACGGAGGCTTTCATTCGTCGCAATCCGGTAAATCCATGTGCTCAATGAACTTTCGTTGCGAAACTGGTCCCAATGCCTGTATATCTGAATAAAAACCTCCTGCAACACGTCTTCCGCATCTTCATGCAGAACCACTAAACGCCGTATATAATAATATATCGGTTCTTGAAAATATTCCACCAACAGCCGAAAGCCCTGCTCTCGATTGGATTTATATATTTGTCGAATCTTGTTCTCGTTAATCATCAGTTCACCGGGTTTTACAGGTTAGAAAGATAAAAAGCAAGGAAGTTAAATGAGGAGGGGCATATTTGGTGTTTATTAACAAAAAGTTGAGGCTGCATCTTTGCCAAGACACAGCCCCAACTTCTCTGTTTATAAGTTTACAGCAATTACCAGAACCTGTTTCGTACAGGATTATACTCAAATCCCACCGTTTTCAGCGTCCGGACAATTTCATCTCTTTCTACATTCATATCCTCACAAAGTGCATCCAGTGAAGGATAAAAATCACGTAACTTCATATTGATGAAGCTATACAGCATCATCGGATCTTCGGGTAATTTCATAACCACAATCTTTGTTTAAATTAAAACTAATACCAGGCGCAAAAATACAATAAAAAATAATATGGAATGGCATAATCCTTTTAAATCTGTCAGTTATCTATGCAAACGATTGAGTAAACATTTATTCCGGTAAAGAGTTTTCGGGGAAAAAATCAGTTAAAATGCTGCGGATTTCTTTGGCTGACGATCACATAGATGATTACCGGTGCTCCAATAATCGGTGTAACCGCATTCAAAGGAATAATACCGGCCTCCCCGGGCAAGACACAGATCAGATTGCAAAGCAGAGCCACCGCCCCTCCACTCAAAATAGTAACGGGTAGCAAAGAATTATGATTGGCAGTCCGCAATATCATGCGGGCTATATGAGGCACAGCAAGGCCAATAAATGCGACCGGTCCGCAAAAAGCGGTAGTTATGGCAGTCAGCAAACCGGTGATGACCAACAACCAATTGCGCACACGAACGATATTGACTCCTAAGTTCTCCGCATAGCGCTCACCCAGCAACAATGCATTCAAGGGTTTTATCAGCAATAATGAGCCGAACAATCCTGCAACAGTTACCGATGCAAAAGCAGGCATCTGCTGCAAAGAGACGCCTCCAAAATTACCCAATCCCCATATCATATAAGACTGTACCCCCTCTGCCGTAGCAAAGAAGTTCAGCAAAGCGATTGCAGACGAAGCGATGTAACCTATCATGATACCTGTTATCAGCAGCATGACATTGCTCTTCAATAACGTAGAAAAGAAAAGAATAAGTCCCATTATCAGCATAGCTCCAACAAAAGCTCCCGCCAATACGGAAAAGAAACCGGACAAGCTGAAAGTACCGGCCGATATGCTACCACCAAACAGCAGCATCACAAACGCCACTCCCAAGCTGGCTCCGGAATTAATGCCCAAAATAGACGGACCTGCCAACGGATTCTTGAAAGCTGTTTGCAGCATCAATCCACAAACAGCCAGCGCACTCCCGCAGAGCAATGCTGTCATGGCCTGAGGCAGACGAGCTTCCCACACGATAAAACGCCAACTTGCCTTCCCGCCTTCACCTCCAAGAAGTATATGAAAGACATCGGATACGGGAATCGCAACCGATCCCACCAACAAATTAGCAACAAACAGCAATGCAATTACTATTCCTAATCCGATACCATATTTTCCTCCTCTACTCATTCAATTTGCAAAAATAACGCAAACCTCCCAAATCTCCTATTTCGGGGTGAAGAATCTGTATCAAATCCGCCAGCAGATAGTCCGGGCGGAAAGGAGTTTCTTCATAAAAAGGAACTTTCGCAGTGTTACATCCGTAAATATTCCGCGTTTTGAATGCCTTAAAACCCGTATAACCAATATAATCGGCTTTCAAATCAGAATAGCTCATATCGCGGTCGCGATTGTACTTGATAATCCAAACATCAGCATCACCGGCCTTATCAAAGACCGTTTCAAAAGCTAAGGGAATGGAACCGCTATGTTTGTCTTCCGCAAAAACATACCGTCCACAAGCGTCATTAAAAAGACGTCCCATCGTGCTACGTCCACCCGGTACATACCATGCTGAACCGCTTTTCAGCTCGCTGACAACCGACAGAGAGACCGACGAAAGCATAGCACGATGTTGGAGCCGCTTATAACAGCTGTCTACTTCAGCAAAAAGACTATCAGCTTTTGGAGCTGCACCGAACAGCAATCCATAAAAACGCATCCACTCGGCACGTCCCAAAGCGGAAGTTTCCATATAATCAGCACATTCAATAATGGGAATATTCAGCTTCTCAATGCGCCCGTAACCACCGCTATTTTCAAACGGAGAAAGCAGAATGGCATCAGGATGCAGGTCGATAATCTTTTCCATATCAGGGTTCATGCCATCACCGCAATCGGCAATAGTTCCCCGTTTAACGCCTTCCTGCACGACTGGCAGTTTGATATATTTCAAGTCGCAGATACCACCGATACTGTTGAAAGCTCCCAAATTGTTCACCAGTCCGCAATGTACCGACGAATAGACTACTGCTTTGGAAAGCGGGGTACGCACCACCGTACCTTGCGGCAAATGTGCGGGTAAGGGTTCGGCAGCAGGCACTAAGATATAGGTGTGTAGCGTTCTTAAAGTATCCCAGGGGTTGCGCAAAGTAGCGACGGTATATTCGGGATAGGCCACTAAAGTAAGGTTCTCGGCATAGCGCAGAGGGATGGTGTCTCCGGTTTGTGAAGACACCATATTTTGCTTTCCACCCTGACAAGCTGAAAATATCCAGACTATCGCACAAAATAATGGAAAGTATTTCATTATTATTATTGATTATTTAAGGAATGTCATAGAAACAGCTCCCACACCTACATCATATTTTTTCACGAATGTCCCATCCGAAGAATACTCACTAACGTAACCGGGAGTCTTATAAGAAGCGAATCCACCAACCAAAGTGTAAGAAGTAATAAAAATACGTCCGTCCGAATGCACAGCAATACCAGCCGGTGCATCAACAGGAGCAGAAACAAAATTCTCCTTTTCTACCGCACCGCTTGATGTATTATAAACAGTATAGGTTATGGAAGGAGCTCCGTAAGGGGCATTGATTACATATAAAGAATTATCTTTAATGTCCATTATTGTAGCAGGTATATTCATACTCGTTGCTTCATCCTCAGCATTTATCTTCCATACAGTTGCAGGAGTAGCAGAGTAGTCACCCATACATAAAACAAGTACATTTCCCAAAGCGTCTGCTGTAATCTTAGTCGGGTTCAAGCCTACCGCTATTTTCTTTTCTTCTACAAAATCAGACAAAGAAATCTTGGAAACACTTTTGCCATTGGCATAACCGGCATTATAATTGTTCCCATCTGAGTTCGTCACATACAAAGATTTATTCACTATTACCATTTCTTCAGGATTAGGTCCCACTGCCACAGTCTTATCGATAGTATTTGTTGAAGGATCGATACGTGACACTACACCTGTATACATAGATACATATACATATTTACCATCTGTCACAATATCACGAGGGGTATTGCCCTGAGCTGGGGTAGGGACTATCTGAACGACACTTACCAATGTATTTTTATTTACTACTTCAATTGTATTTGACTTGGACACAGCAATATACAGATTATTGCCAAGAATAACGCCATCCTGAACTGTTGAACCTAATTTGCGTTCATTAGTCGTCTCAAACACGTTATTCGATACCGTTTCCGTTTTCTCGTCAATGAATGATAATGTCCCATCTATGCCTGAAGCTTGATTACCTGAATTGAAGACAAAAACGCCTTTCTCGGCAACAATAGGAGCACCATTTTCGTCATCATTATTATCACATGCTACAAAAGCCAAAGGCATAGCCAGCAAAATAACCAGCATTCTAAGTTGTTCTTTCAGTTTCATAATTTTCTTGTTATTAAATGGATATATTAAATGTCAGTTTATACGAACGTCCGGGCATAGGATAACTTTTCACAATACTATATTGCTTATCGCCTATATTCTGAATGTCACCTCGAAGCGAACAATCTATCTTCTTCCAACGAAATGAACGATAAAGCGATACTCCGCACTCAATGTATCCCTTCAACTCATTAGCCTTGATATTCTGTTCAGATGCATAGCGTTTACTTACTCCGGTGGCATGAAAAGATACATTTACATAAGGATTTTCCCATGCCAACGAAAAAGAACCGGAATGTACAGGCGTATAAGGTATCTGATCTTTATAATAGACGGAAGACGGATCAGTCTTATCAACAGCATACTGATAAGTATATGATACCGCCGCCAGCAGTTGATGACGAACAGCCATACGAAAGATAGCATCCACATTTGCTTCCGCTCCCCAAATATCAACATGTCCCAAATTCACCATCGTCCAAAAAAACATATTGTAGGGCATTGCCACAATCTTATTCTTTACATAATTATAATAACCATCCAATGAAATGCCCACATCGCTCAACCATGATAAAGTGGAAGAATATGCGTAGGTACCACCGACATTGTATTGACAAGCCACTTCCGGCTTCAAATCACGACTTCCCCAACGGTCAAAATAATTTTCGGAAAAAGTCGCAACACGAAAGATATCTTTATAAGAAGTACGGAAATAAAGTTCTTTTCGCTTCCACGGCTTCCATGACAGAGAAACAGAAGGAGACAGATGCCGAGAGTTACCGGCATTTTCGCCCACCTTTGCACCATTCATATAGAGAGACCCCAGCATCAGGGCGGTTATCGTTAGATGGCGAGTTTGGTAACGTGCTGTCAAGCTCTGTAACACAGTATGCCGATAAGGTTTTACTCCTGAAGAAGTATTCGAACTTAGGTTATTAAACGAATAGTCTGCCGCATAAGTGAAAGCCCATTCAGTGAATGGAGCATAAAGCAATGATGCAGAGCCATAATATTCGCGTTGATAATATAGATTGTTCAACTCACCCCCCGGAAATTCCGCACCTTCGTCATGATAATGAGTTGACGCCCAATTAAATTTTCCATAGACTTGCAAAGAAAGATTATTATTCCAATAAGTTCGATAGTGTAACTGAGAAAAGAAGTTCTGTTCGCTCAGCTCTTCATTGCTTTTATTATTATATAAAATAACCGGGCCAGGCAATTCCCGGAATGAATTATAATAATAAAATTTTCCATCTAAAACAGAACGATCATTGGGACGGATATAAATATTCCATTCACTCCGATAGGTCTCAATAGAATTATTATTCCTGCGCTCTTCTGATGTATACTTACCATTCACTAAAGTAAAGGGATAAATATTGTCGGCTCTCATAAAGTCACCAGTAAAGGACATTGAAGCTCGACTCGCCAATCGCTGATCGTAACGCAGAGATGGATTTACCATTCCGAAAGAACCCGCCTTTACTTCAGCTTTCAGATACATGTTTTTGTCTGTCAAATCAGGTGATAATGTTTGCAAACGAAGTGAAGCAGCAGACGCTACTGTGCGTGCCGGAAGAAATATATCGTCATTGTCACCAACAGTCAGAGAAAGTGATTTTATGTTATCTAAAGAAAAACGAGAAAGATCTATCTGTCCGCTTTGGCAATCTGTCACTGTTACACCATCGTATGCCACTGCCGTATGTTGTGAACCCAAACTACGCACTGAAACGGTTTTCATACCGCCAGCCCCCCCATAGTCTTTTACATTCACACCGGAGAACCGACGCAAAGCATCGGCTATATCGGTTATACCCTGCTGCTGTAATTGCCGATGCGAAAGCACTTGTACAGGTGTCGTGCTCGTCACTTTCCTTGTAGCTACAGAAGCTTTGACCGTAACCTCATCAATATAATGCGTCTTACCACTAATTGTATCATCAGTAACTTTTTGTGCATAAAGGGGAAAGCCACCTACATAAAGAAAAGCCATGCAGATATACTGCACTTTAATCCTCATCACCATAAAGTATCCAAAGATTATCTTAAAACATTTTACGCACTGCCCGCTTTCCTCGAACGGACAATTTTTCGACTTTGTTTTGCAGGTCTTCTGACTTATTCCTGATGTATCGCCTTCCCATTCCTAATAGAACAGTGGCATAAGAATGATACACCCTCAACGAAATTCACAGCAGCGGGACTGTCCGGGACTTTCACCCGATTCCCTTTTCATCTGTTCCCCGAACAGGGAGACAGAACAAAACGCCGCAAAGATAAGAATATATGTGATATGTCTACCAATCTTATAACAGTTTTTTCAAAAAAACACCGATATCTCTCCCAAAGAATTCCGGCTACAAAAACCATTGCAAGAAGTTTCGTCAAAATAAAATAAATCCAGTCGTTTTTAACTGCCATTTTATTAACTTTGTTAGCGTAATTAAAAGTAAACCGCCATGAAATATAAATTATTAGTTCTTGACGTAGACGGAACGCTTCTCAACAATGAGAAAGAAATAAGCAAACGCACGCTTGCATCATTGCTTAAAGTACAACAAATGGGAATACGTATCGCATTGGCTTCCGGCAGACCTACATACGGTCTCATGCCATTAGCAAAAATACTGGAACTGGGTAATTATGGAGGTTTTATTGTTTCTTACAACGGTTGTCAGATAATCAACGCACAAAACGGAGAAATCTTGTTTGAGCGACGAATTAACCCGGAAATGCTGCCTTATTTAGAGAAGAAAGCACATAAAAACGGTTTCGCCATATTCACTTACCACGATGATACTCTATTGACAGATAGTCCCAACAATGAACATATCCGCACCGAAGCCAAACTGAATAACCTGAAAATCATTAAGGAAGAAGATTTCTCCATAGCCATAGACTTTGCACCATGTAAATGTATGTTGGTTAGTGACGACGAAGAAGCATTAACCGGATTGGAAGAGCATTGGAAAAGGCGTTTAAACGGAACTTTGGATGTTTTTCGTTCAGAACCATACTTTTTAGAGGTCGTGCCATGCGGAATTGATAAAGCAAACACCTTAGGTGCTTTATTGTCACATCTGAACATCACTCGTGAGGAAGTTATTGCCATTGGAGACGGAGTATGCGATGTCAACATGCTTCAAATAGCCGGTTTAGGCATAGCCATGGGACATTCGCAAGACTCTGTAAAAGTTTGCGCCGACTACGTGACGGCTTCCAACGAAGAAGACGGTGTCGCCCAGGTAGTTGAAAAAATGATTTTGGCAGAAGTTCATGCCTCAGAAATACCTCTCGACCTGCTAAACGCACAAGCACGCCATGCCCTGATGGGCAACTTGGGCATCCAATACACCTACGCTTCGGAAAATCGCATAGAAGCAACCATGCCCGTAGACCATCGCACCCGTCAGCCTTTCGGTATTCTGCATGGTGGCGCAACCCTTGCACTTGCCGAAACCGTTGCCGGACTCGGCTCCATGATTACTTGCCAGCCCGATGAAATAATTGTGGGCATGCAAGTCAGTGGAAATCATATTTCCTCCGCACATGAAGGAGATACCGTACGAGCAGTAGCCACCATCGTACATAAAGGGCGTTCATCTCATGTATGGAATGTAGACGTATTTACTTCTACTAATAAACTTGTCTCTTCTGTCAGAGTAGTAAACAGCGTATTAAAAAAAAGATAAGTTGACAAAGCACATAATACGGTAGTTTGTTAAAAATCGGCTTTGCCTGAGAAGTTGCCCAAGATTATTCACAAATGGGCGATAGAAAGTTTGTCACAAGAATGTAAATCATAACACATTCTTTCATTAATTTTGAAAGATATGCACATATCATGAGACTCACTTTCCACTCCAGTAGATGCCAGCAAATAGCTTTCGTCATCCCTATTAATATGCTCCTTGAGCAAGCATATCCCCATAAACGCAAAAAGCATGCAACTCATTGAGCTGCACGCTTTTGCTTATTGTTTATTATCTGTATCCTTATCGGAATCATTTGACTTCCTCTAAAGTAACATACACTGTAAATCAATTAGTTATATACATCTTGGTACAAATATGGGCATTTTATAACGATGCTTTTTAGAGCTAAGAATAGGAATAAAAAGCCCCCAAAAAAAGATAGAGCAATTATACGAAAAAAAAATCGTTTCTTGGCTTACACTTCCATTGAATAATCATCAGCTCGTAAATTTATAAGCAATGCATAATTTTCAAGTACAACTATATGCAGGGATAAAGAATATAATATCTTCAAGACAATTATAAACCTTGACTACGAAACTCGGTAATTAATGCTTGACGTAAATTCTGATCCTATTCATCAAACATTAAGTTTATATCCGGATCATCGAATTGAAGTTTGTAAAGGTGAAATAAAATTTATAATGTATTCAGGAAAAATCAGAACAAAGAATCTATTCTTTCGAGAAGTAGTATGTAAAACTGCAAACATTTATACGGAGTTGCAAGAACAAAAGGTCAATGTTTTCTAGAATAACTTTGGAGTTAAAAATAATCTTTATGTCACAAATATGATTTTCCCGATAATTGGGTTATCCTTACATATTACATAAATCATAATAATGTCTGGAATAAAAAATACCACGCGCGGTCCTCTATATAATTCAGTTTAATTTAGTACCTATATATAAGGGAAATAAACTAAACTAAATCGTTTTTTCATTCAAAAAGGGAATATATAAATTTCATACTCCTACGATTAAGAATGAGTCATACAAAAAAGGAGTTTATTTTGGCAGAAAAAATTGTGCTATGTATATTTATATTTTTTTAACCAACCGTTTTTTATTTTCATTTGCTTTCTTTTTTGAGATTTTATTTGCAGTTATTTGGTTCTTCTTTTCACAACCCACTACAAATCAAAATATTACAATTTTCCAGGTAGTCGTTATCTTTCTTTATTTATGGAAAACTATTATATCTTTGTCACATCAATAAATAAAAATAGATATGAGCCTAAAACGAAACCTACTCTGGTCATTAACAGTACAAGCCATAACAATACTGTTGGCATCAATGTTTGCATTCCAGGCATGTAATCTGTTTGGTGCAAAACTCATCTTACTGCCTGTATTTATTGTGTCCATCTATATTCCACTCAAACTTATCTTCTATTACTTTATCTATATGTTCAAAGAACTGGAATCAACACCTTTCACAGATGGAGTAAATGGTGATACTTCTCAAAATGTTACTCAGGAAGAGAATGATCTGATTCTATTGAAAAAAAGAATGGAACTATTTCATTATGAATATCAGCAAGAACATCAGCAATACATTTCACAAAAGGAAAAAGAAGAAAACGAGAAGCTGTGCGCCGTATTAAAATATACACGTGATACATTTCAGCAATTGGGATTTGACGAGTCAGAAATCTTTCAAATAAATGAATGCGTCCGTTATTTTGTTACCAATCGTAAGGTTCTTTCCATTAAGGGCATTCACATAAAAAAACGAATGTCGGTAACTCAAATTTCCTTGAAAAACTTTGCCTGGAATATTGCTTTTCAATATGGTCTCAGTAGCGAAGCGACAGCTACGTTTGTAATAGAGACATTCAGCGAATGGTTTGTGAACACATCATTTGAAACCGTCAGGAAAAATTTACGAACAACTACAGGGAAACACAAAATAGAAATAAACGAGTCCATATCCCGGTTTTAATTAAAGATTAATATTATTCTAATTTATTTTCTGACAAATCTATATTTTTAATATATAAATCATATAAATTTATTAAGTTGTCAAAATTTAAATAATTAAACAGTTTTATTCGTTAACTAAATTCTCTATTATTCAAAGAATTAGAGTAGATTTTGCTCTTAATATCAGGATGTGCTCCATGATTGATTTTAAGGAAAATTTTGTTTCTTATTTGTTTCCTTTTATCAATTTTAATCATTAACTTTGTTATATAAGCAACAGAATATGTCCTATGGCACGAGTGAAAAAATCAACACGGGTCAAAGAACCTGTCCGGCTCCGGATGAAGGCACTCACAAATGGGAACTACAGCCTATATCTGGATATATACCGTAACGGGCAACGCTCTTACGAGTATTTGAAAATGTATCTGATACCAGAAACCGACAATAATGCCCGAAACCAGAATCGGGCTATATTGGCAGCCGCAAATGCAATCAAAACAAAACGAATTATCGAATTAGCCAATCAAGAAGCAGAAACAGGCAATGCTCAGGAAGCAATATGTCTATCTGATTGGATGAATATCTATAAGAGAAATCAAAAAGAAAAAGGTAAAAAGGACAGCGAGCAAATAAAAGTTGCCATGCGGATTCTTGGTGACTATGTACAAAAGCCGGTTCTGTTGGAGCATATTGACAAGGAGTTTTGTCAAGGATTCCTTGATTACCTGACTGAAGAGTACAGGCCAAACGGGAAAATCGTATCAAACTATACACTATACAATTATTATCGTGTCTTTAACAGTGCGTTAAATGCTGCAGTACGAGCCGGTTATATAAAAGTGAATCCTTTCACACAAATAAGTTCTTCCTGCAAGATCCATAAACCTGAGTGCAAGCGGGAATATATGACGATGGACGAAATACGCACATTGATAGCTACTCCAATAAGAAATAGAGAAGTGAAGAGCGCCTACTTGTTTTCTTGTTTCTGTGGGCTCCGTATTAACAATATACGTGAGCTTAAATGGAATAATATATATGATGAAGATGGACAATATCATTTGAAGATGGAAATTCGGAAAGGTAAGTCCCCCATCCGCATTCCTTTATCTTCAGAGGCGGTAAAATGGATGCCTGAACGTGGTCGGAAAATTGCTGATGACTATGTATTCGACTTGCCTTCACCTGTTATGATCAGCCTTCTTATCAAAGACTGGGGCAAGGCAGCAGGAATAAAAAAAAGATTTACGTTCCAGACTGCGCGTAATACATTCGCCGCTATGATGCTCACACTTGGAGCTGATCTTTATACAACGTCCCAATTACTTGGACTCTCAGATATGAAGATGACTCTTGAGTACGTCAAAATGATAGAGCAGCGTAAGGAGATGGCTGTAAATTTGGTTAACGGATTATTTGACTGAAAAAATATAATAAGCATTATAATGCTGAAAAAAGAAGATTTCAAGTTTTACTCCAGCCTTTGTATAGCTGCGGTAAAATCAATAATAAAAATATCGTTTAACTTAATTAAAAATTTCTATTATGAAAGATTTAGGCTATTGCCCTCTCTCTTTTTGGGAAAGGCAAACACGTGCATCATTTCGTAACAGTAAAAGATGTTGCTAACGAGCTATGTGCCTTGCTACAGGAAGCGCAAAAGGTTTATTTGCATGAAGTACTGGAATGCAGCAAACAGTACTGGCGCTATGTCGATGATTTTGTAAACAGTCATCGCTACATAGAATGTGACGATGTTGTTTGCAGGAATTGTCATGAAATGAATATTCACATAGTGAAGATCCTGTTGACAGAGTATTCTGAAATTGTAAGCAGTTTTTTTACTCATGATTCATTATCATTTGAGAAATGCATGGAGCTTAAACAGATGTACGATTCATCGGTACCGCCCCAAGCAACAGAAGTACATAGTTTGAGTACTCTAATGCGTACTCCTCCTCTTTCTTTTGGATGCAATATCACAGCAGAACAGATGGCAGGTATTACGGCTTGCGCCGATACCTACCATCTGTTTTGTGTTTCTGTACTTACCGTCAAGGATATGCAGAATCTTCTTTATTGTGGAAAAGGATTCTGCATACAAGTAAACAATATTCGCCTATTGGCAATTTTGTTCGATGCTCTTTTGGAAAACAGGTTTATCCAGTTAAACTGGCAATCCATCCTTAGCAAAGGGCATTTTTTACGTTCAAAAGATGGTAAGAGATTCATTTCTGCTTCTAGTCTTTCATCCGCATTATCTGCGGCAAAAAACAATATGACTGCTGCCGCCTACAATATAAGGAAAACAATAGAAAGGCTGAGAAAATGACAAGAAAAGACTGAAATGAAAGAATGTGAAAGGTAAAAGCGTGATAGTAACAGTGATACGTGTTTAGTATCACGCAATAAATTCTGTATCAGAGAATACAGATTGTACCTTTATCCTCCGTTAGCGCGCTGCTTAACGGAGGAACATTCTTTTTGTCAAATTTTAAAAGGTTATTATATGTCGAACAGAACAACACTCATGGAACGGTTGAACAAACAGTTGAGCGAAATGGAAGCTGTTATCAAAAAGCTGGGGCCCATTGAAGGTATCCTGGAACGTATGAACACACTTGAAGACAGTATTTATACGACAAAAAATGTCTTTACATTCAAGGAAGCCTGTGTATATATCGGTGTATCCGAAAGTCTGCTATACAAACTTACCGCCAACAAAGTAATCCCCCATTATAAGCCACGGGGAAAGAAAATTTATTTTTCAAAGAAAGATCTGGATGATTGGCTGTTGCAGAACTATGAGCCAGCTGCAGATGAAGCCATACATTTAGCTACTGAGATTTCTGCAACCCAACCATTAAAGAATCACAATCAATATGGAAGAAGAAAGAAAAACTAATTACGCCGCAAGTGGAGAGCTTGACATAAATCAATTATCGGAGATGCTGTCAGCCTGTCAGATCAAGGTAACAGACACGTACGAAACCCCACCACAAATTATCTGGATAGACAATTCGACAATAGCTACGCTTGGAAATTTCAGCGCATCAACAGGTAAGGCAAAATCCAAAAAGACCTTTAACGTATCAGCTATCGTTGCCGCTTCATTGGCCGGCAAGCAAGTGTTGAACTACCGTGCTCATTTACCGGAAGGCAAACGCAGAATTTTGTATGTAGATACCGAACAAAGCAGATACCATTGTCACAATGTACTTGAACGCATTTTAAAACTTGCCGATCTGCCGACAACAACCGATAACGAAAATCTTGATTTTATCGGTTTACGAGAATATTCTCCATCATTAAGGATACAGATAATTGACTATGCATTACAACAGAAAAGAGGCTACGGATTAGTCATTATAGATGGAATACGTGATCTCATGTTGGACATCAACAGTACCAGCGAATCTGTGGAGGTAATCAATAAGATGATGGAATGGTCGTCAAAATACGATCTGCACATTCACTGTGTTTTACATCTTAACAAAGGGGACAACAATGTGCGCGGACATATTGGTACCGAAATGAGCAATAAAGCGGAAACAGTTCTTGTAATCAGCAAAAACAATGAAAATCCGTCTGTCAGCGAGGTACATGCTTTGCACATTCGTGAAAAAGAGTTCCAGCCTTTTGCCTTTACCATAGATGACAACGGACTTCCAATTCTTGCAGAATGCAGCACCTTACTAGAGAAGCCGAAACCCAGGCAAAGATCGAGCTATACAGAGCTCAGCATTGAGCAGCATCGGGAAGCTCTGTCAACAGCCTTCAATGACAAGCCCATCAAGGGGTTTGAAAATATGCTGCAGGCTTTGATGGTTTCCTATGAAAGTATCGGCTTCAAACGCGGGCGTAATGTCATGGTCAAATTATTGCAGTACCTGACAGACAATCTGAAGCTGATTATAAAACGAGACAAACTTTTCTATTATGACATGAGCAAAGCCGAAGCCATGCTTTTTGATGAAGAATGACAGCGGCCGGGTCTTTATGTAATTCAGTTTAATTTAGTACCTATATGTATAGAATATAAACTAAACTAAACCGATTATAAAACAGAAAATGATATGACTATAACAGAAGCAAAACAATTATGTATCGTGGATTACCTGGCATCAATCGGGTATCATGCACAATATGTAAAGGCCGGACAGTACTGGTACCGGTCTCCGTTCAGACAAGAAAAGACACCTTCGTTTAAGGTTAACAGCAGGCTCAATGAATGGTATGATTTTGGAGCGGCAACCGGCGGTGACCTGGTAGAGCTTGGAAAACATCTGTACCAGACAAACAGTGTAAGTGAAGTACTGGCCCACATAGAGCAGCACATAAAAGGAACTGTTATACCACACGTACGTTTACCTAGTCCCGTAACACAACCGATGGAGCCGGAAATCAGTAATATGATTGTAGTTCCGCTAAAGAACCATGCTTTGCTTTCTTATCTTAGGACGCGACTTATAAATACAGATGTGGCAAAAATGTTCTGCAAAGAGATACACTATGAACTGAGAGGAAGAAAATATTTTGCCCTTGGTTTCAAAAACCAGTCAGAAGGATTCGAAATCCGCAATCCATATTACAAAGGATGCATCAAGACCAAAGATATATCTATCATCAGACACCAGAATGGCGAAATACAATGTCATGTTTGCATATTCGAAGGTTTCATGGACTTTCTTTCCTACCTGACACTAAAACAGTCTGGCAACAAAGAGGTCTGTATTGACTTTCCCTCTGATTACCTTGTCATGAATTCAATCAATAACCTGAAGAAAACTTTGGGAGCCATAAATGACTACCAGCAAATCCATTGTTACCTTGACAACGACATGGCAGGAAAAAAGACGGTAGAGACAATCTCGGGAATTTATGCAGAACACACCAGCGACGAGTCATCAAGATATTTTGAATATAAGGATCTGAATGATTATCTGCGGAACAGAAAAATGTAATATTCAAATATCACTTTTTTTCAGGATCTCTCCTTGTCAAGGGGAGCCTGAATTATATTAATGCAAAATATTGTTTGTACACCGTGTCCTTTGCCTTGTCAACCGTCAGTTGAGTACTGTTGTGAATACCGAAAAACAGGTGGTTAAAAACGGTTACTTACAAACACAAAGTACTTGTAGTCACGCTCTGCGAAATATACCGGAACTGGCTTTGATTGTCGAACATACAAGAAACTACAGGGTATGGCTAAGATGCCATTTTGAGCATATTCTATAAACAAATAGATGAATTGTAAAACTTTATCACTCTATTTTTCAGAAGTGAATTATAAAAAACTGCATAGACTGAAAAAACGCATTCATTCATTAAAAACGATTTTATATATTAGTTTTCAGCCATAATCTAAACAGCGGGTCTGCAATGGTATATATACCTCCCCGCTGTGTTTTGGATGTCTTATCTATAATTTTCCGGTCAGCCATCAGTTTGAGATATGGTGAAATCTTCCCATTGTCTTGACCTGTCATATAACGGATCTCCTGTAGACTGACTCCATCTTCAGCCCTTGCTATAGCCGATAAAATCCTTTGAATCTGCACTACATAGCCATCATACTTTGCCTGATAATAGAAAGAGAAATAATCTATGAGAAGCATGATATCCGTTTCCAGATTTGCAGAATCTTCAATAATCTTTGCGGCTATCTGCACAGAACGGGGTGTCTTAGGCAAGTAAGACATCAGATTTTCCAAACGTGTCATATCCGTCTCATGCCCTACGAACATACTGTAATCAGCAACGGCAAGAGGCCGTATATAAGAAATCTTAAATCCTTCAAAGAAAGCAGACTCATAATCGGTGAATGCCGGCAACACCTTGTCGGATGTCGCTATCAGAATGGGTGCACCAGCTTTATTGAGCTTTCCCCTCAAATTATACTGCTCGGTATTATCAGTCCTCTCGAAATAGTACTGGATATTGTCAATCAACAGAACAGTCCTGCAGGAATCATCCTGCAATGGACAAAACTTCCATATATCATCGGTCGAGAAAAGTTCTTTTCCCTCAATAAATACCGGCTTTAGCTGTTTGCCACTATTCTCTATGCTGAAATACATTCTTTTGAGCAATGAGGTCTTTCCGCTCCCATCTTCACCAATAATCAAATTGGGCTGTGCGATCTTATCCCTGTCCTCCTTTAACAAATAGTTGAAGATGGACGTGAAAATATCATTGTTTATGAGAACAGCATCTTCCTTTATCCCTTGGCTATGGGATAAAGGAGGCTGATGCAATATGCTGGCACTTGTATTCATCTTCTTAATCACTGAACAAACCTTTCAAACCAATAATCTCTCAACAGTGGTGAGCGGAACATTCGCAAAGCGTCTTTCTTCATAATGTATCCGTCATTCTCCAACATGGCAAGAACCTTGCTTAAAGTATAATCAACAGCCTCAATCTTTGAAGCATCCTGACCGGTCATCAAATTGTTGAGCATACCTTCCCGTTCTATACCCTCCGGCCGGGTGGCAAGCAACTTCAGAATCTGCCGGGCAGGAAGCTCGTATTCACCATATTCGACCAGTCTCTCTGACCAGGTACTCAGATAATTCTCTGAACATAACTTACGGTAGGCGGTGTCTATATCTTCCCGAGTTATCGTGTCCTCATAGTCTTCAGCCAAATTGGAGAAGATTATCTGGATAAAATAAGGGATGTTCCAATACAACTTGTTCAGCGTGTACTCAACAAGGTCATCGCTCATTTCAATGTTTTCAGACTTACAAAGTTCGAGAAGCAGTCCAGCAGCCTCGCCACGGCTCAGCTCGTCAAGGCTGAATTCCGTCAGGTCATTGACGGTATAGCCCAAATTCATAGCAGAAGTGAAATTCCTCAGACCTACAGAACCACAGAACAGCCAACGGACTTTAGTCTTGCTGACCTGTCGCAGGCTTCTTAGCCAGTTGAGGATAAAGGCCACTTTTTCAACTCCGTCCTCACCCTTGCTCAAAATTGTCAGGTAAAGGGTCAATTCATCAACGACAATAAATGTGTCTTCATCGTGTCTGATCAACTCCTTCAGGTTCTTATACAAATCTTCCTGGTCTTCTTTCTTTGCAAAATTAAATTGAACTGGGCCGAGAGAAATCTTCTCGATGCTTTCCAGTACAGAAGCCAATCCTTTGGACATTCCTTCAGCGACCTGTTTCCAAATACCATTTTTGCAGAAGGCTTCAATAACAAGGTTAAGAAAACCATCTTCTGTAGTTGTTTCTTCCAAGTCGATATAAACACATTTCCATCCCTGATTCTTTTTCTCTTCTATCAGACGTTTTGCCAATGAAGACTTGCCAATGCGGCGGGGTGCGGACAACAGCAAAGAATGGCTACTATCGAGCAGTTTGTTCGCCTTTTGAATTTCCTTTTCTCTTCCGAAGAAATCATCACCTTCAACCGGTGGACCAATCTTGTTTGATATACACATAGTATTTCCGCTTTATAAACTTATTAATCAGATGTATTTGCAAAGATACGCAATCTATTTAATTAAAAAATATTTTTATAGAAAATTATTTTTATAAACTTATGGCTACGGCTAATATTTGTTTGGACATGTTCATAAAATATGAACACGGGTGAAATGCTTTAATCGTAGGAAGTCATTCTTTGCATTTTTCTGCAAACAATTTGAACTCATATATGTCCTAGCAATAAGCCGTCCGCTGTACACTCAAGAAATTTGAAATGTCACAAATCAGAAAAATCTATAGATGTATAAGCTACATTAAAATACATTAAGTTCACCATAATAACAATAAGCTCTATGCTGGACGAATTGTGAATGTTCTGTTGAGAAGTGTAGACATATCTGTATAATATGCAAAACAGATTTCCATAAACTTTGTGCATCTGTCACAAACTGTTAAGTTTGCATCCTATTTCTCAAGTTCCAAACAGATACCATTAAACGGGAAATATTTAGTATAACAAGAAAAAACAAAGATAAAATGATTAAAATATTCCCTGAAATATTGGGGCATCCAAAATGACAGGTGTTCAGGTATCTTGAACAAGTCGATGACCACAAGTTCTCTTTTCAATTCAAACTCTCCCAAATCTATTACGGCACCTGGAGTATAATTTCTGATTTCCTTTACCGGAGTCTCCTTATCCAATGCGCCATAAAACATAGAAATTCCTGCAGCACTCATTCTATTTTCCTTGGCAGCCTCAGTTGGAGGTGCTGTCAAATCCTTAAATGAAGTACGTGGAACCCCTGTATCATTGGGACGCCCTCTGAATATGAGAGTTCCCTTATTAAGTCTGGATATAAGAATATTTCCGCAAAGTTGGTTTAGCTCTGTCAATACATCATCTTTCCATTCCTCTTGTCTTATGAAATGCGGATCCTGAAAAAAAGTGTAACGCTTTTTGTATTTAACCATTTTGGAGAAATAATCCCATGCATAAGACAATTCTTCATCAAGGTCTTCTGCAAAAGCATCCGTTTGTGTCCATTCGCTATCATTGAAACAAGAAGCAATATCCTCATTAAGTTCATCATCTTGTGTACAAAGGCCATAGCTATCCATCAAATCTTGTACATCATCATATTTCTCTACTTTTTCAGGCATAATATAAGACCCGGCACGGTAAAAACCAGGGATTTCTTCCTCGTCATCATCGTAGAATGAACTGGCCAATGGCAAATTTGCATCATCCAAAGGACATAATCTTTGTAACAACGTCATTCAATATGTTGCATAAAACCTTTCATATCCAATACAAAAGTATGTTTTTGCCACAATATGAACATTTTCCTTTATGCCCGTTCTTACGGATATAGTCCTGCAAATATGGATCTCTAAAATGTTCTACACAAACTTTCCTATCTTCATCAAAAGTATGCATAAGATCGTTTTCGTAATCTATCAGCATGTCTTTAACAATTTCCATACACTCTTGTATTTAAAATTAAATATTCACGGTATTGTTCTCAATAACATCATTTACAATAACAACACAAAAGTAATTAAGCATTTTAATAGCAGCTCTTCAAAATGGAAGTTTTGTTAATTTCTAAATTAACCATATAGATAAAGAATATAAAATAAAGTTTATCTTTGTATTAAATAGTGATTATTACATTTGCAGTCAATTAATTTTTCTCAAATCACCCTATAAATATCATAATATTGGTTAATCACAATGTTAAAATCATAGTCAATATTTGATTTTACAAGAAACCACATTACATTGGGGTCAAATTCAAATTTATCTTTACTTAATAAAAAGCATAATGAAAAAGACTTTATTAATCTTAGTTAGTACTATATTATCCATACAGATAAATGCACAATCTGTCAAAGGATATATTGTAGACAGTTCAAATACCCCAATAGCATATGCTAACGTTGTATTATTAACCTTACCTGATTCTACTTTCCATAAAGGAAGTATTTCTAATGATGGCGGATTATTTTCTATTGATGGCATTAACAATGGAAATTATCTTATACAATTTTCATATTTAGGCTACAAAGACTATAGTCAGAATATTATTTGTAATGGTGAAGATCTAAATTTAGGAAATATAAAATTAGAGGAAGAATCAACAGCGCTATCTGAAGTCATGGTAACAGCAAACAGATTGCGTGTTTATAGCAAAGGAGGTAGCATAGTAACAGATATAGCTAATTCTTCTTTAAAAAATATCGGCAGTGCCAAAGAGGTGATGAAACATATTCCAGGCATCATAGCAACCAAAGACAAATATGAGGTTTTTGGTAAAGGAAGTCCGGTTATCTATATCAACAACAAAAAAATGAGAAATGATAATGAATTGCTAATGCTTAAATCAACAGATATTCTTAATGTAGAAGTTATATCAAATCCTGGTGCGGGATATGATGCTGACACACGAGCTGTAGTGAAGATTACGACAAAAAAAAGAAGAAGTGACGGACTAATGGCACAAGTAGATGCAGAAGGTGCCCAATCCAATCATTTCTCTCACAATGAAGGTATATCACTCAGCTATCAATGGAATAAACTTAATTTATTTGGTTCGTACCGTTTCGACCGTACAAAAGAAGACATTAAATATGATATTACTCAAACCAATTATGAAAAAAATGCAGAATATAATGAAGTTTCATCATCCAAATATACTGACATTAGTTATGATCATTCCTATTCAGCCGGAATAAATTATGACTTTAGTGAGAAGCATAGTATAGGAATACAATATACCGGATATAACAGCAATCTGAAAACCCAATCCAACTTTGAGAATGACTGGATAAAGATGTATGAAAATAATGTACTTTTTGCTGATAACGGTAATGCTCTTTTGGGGAAGGATAATTCTAGATTTGACAATGTAAGTCTATATTATTATTTGAAACCAATTGAGAAACTCTCAATACAGGTAGACGCAGATTATGCACATGACAAGCTTGACAGTCATGAGCAGATTGAAGAAACGTCATATATGGAGGGCAGCACTGAAACGACAAATACATACAGCGAAAATAACAGTCATGTATATGCCGCAAAGGGTGTATTTGACTATCTTTTCAATGATAAACATAGTCTGAAATGGGGAATTGATTACAGTATGGTAAAGATAAGTGGCAATTCTCGAAATCCTGAGGGAAAAATTGATGATGATGTGTATGACAATAGAGAACACAAATATGCTGCTTTTATACAATACCAGATGAACATAGGCAATGTACAGGGAGAAGCCGGTGTTCGATATGAGTTTGTACAATCTAAGACAACCGACTTCGGCAAGGTTATAGGAGAAAAGGATTATTCCGATTTTCTACCATCACTCTCATTGTCATTCCCAATCAAGAAATTGGACTTCTCCTTGAATTTCACAAACAGGTTACAACGACCATCATTCGATCAACTCAACAACAAAGTCAAGTATAACAACCAGTTTCATCAGGAAAAAGGAAATCCCAATCTGGCACCACAAAAGATATTTGATGTTGATTTTAACATGAAGTACTCTGTAATTAGTCTTCGTCTTAATTATCAATATATAAAGGATTATATCTACACAACAGCAGAACAATCGGAAGTTGCAGACGGTTCTTCTGTATGGTTCACAACGAATGCACCTAAATATCAGCAAATTGGCGCAATGCTTGTAGCTTCTCCATCATGGGGATGTTGGACTCCTACCCTCACAGCTGGAGTGTATAAGCAGTATTTAACCTTGGATTATCTCGGAAAGCCACTGGATTACAACAAGCCTTACGGTCTGTTCTCGCTTCAGAATGAATTTTCTTTACCAAAAGATTTTACATTGCGCGCTGATGTACAATGGAATACAAAAGGTAACCGTGGTATATATTATATGAAAGGTTTTGGCTACAGTGAGTTATCCATACAGAAATCATTTTTGTCGGATAATTTAAACCTTACACTTAGAGGTGAAGACCTATTTAACTGGAGTAAAACAAAGGATACTAAAATACTAAATTATCTTGTATCGAATAGGGCGACAAATCCATACGGAAGAAGAATCGTTTTATCAGTAAGTTGGAATTTTAACAATTTCAAGACAAAATATAAGGGAACAGGAGCAGGCAGTGATGAAATTAATAGATTATGATTATGAAAATAGTTCAAAGTTTTTGGTCAAAACCAATGCTGATGAATGATAATTCAGATGCAATTTTCAGAAGTAATGGAGGCTGGACTGATAGAATATATTTTTATATGAGTTGGGCTTTAAGTTGCTTAAAGTTTAAGGAAATATATAACGAGATAGAACTAGTAACAGATATAAATGGCAAACATTTATTATATGATATTTTAGAATTACCTTATACTAATGTTGTAACTAAACTTGATGATTTAAATGATTATAATCACAATTTATGGGCGTTAGGAAAATTATATGCATATAAACTTCAACAAGAACCATTTATTCATGTTGATTCTGATGTGTTTGCATGGAAAAAATTTCCAGAGAAGGTTCTATCTTCCGAATTAATAGGACAAAATTACGAGAGCAACTATAGGTGTAACATTGAATATTTCAATAAGATCAAGTATCTCTTAGATTATATACCAACAGAAATACTCCAAGAAACACGCGATACAGAAGATATAATCCAAGTTAATGCCGGTATTTTAGGAGGTAACAATATCTCTTTCTTTAAGGATTACGTAAATACTGCTTTTGAAATGGTTGAAAAAAATTCAACATTATTTAACAAGTATCCGAATAATAAAGGGGCTTTTAATATGGTATATGAGCAATTCTTATTTTACTGTATGGCAAAAGCTCGAAAAAGCAAAATTACGGTTTTACTAGAAGAAAATATGATAAATCACTCTGGACTAGCTGATTTTGAGCAAATACCTGCTAACAAATATTATGCACACACATTAGGTACCTATAAAAAATTTTTTTATATAGGTAGATATATAGCAGAGAGATTATTTTTGGAATATCCTGAATATTATCTGTCTCTTATACACATCTGACGCTGCCGACGAAGGCTTAGGTGTA
>ENA-OYZC01000161-OYZC01000161.1-human-gut-metagenome-genome-assembly--contig:-NODE-161-length-27425-cov-49.837377_pt1 | contig 27425 bp, 10 predicted proteins | sample MGYA00243289_ERZ653473 | MGnify/ENA primary metagenome ERZ653473 (study PRJEB26926, sample SAMN06164904) | human gut metagenome | biome: ENVO:00009003; feature: ENVO:2100002; material: ENVO:00002003... | reverse complement strand
TCTATATACTGATACTGGTAGACAAGAAGCGCGTAGTGCTGGTATTAGTGATGCTCCTACTGCTTATTGTAATGGTGATATTTTACGTGGTGTGCAAAGCGATTACACTATTAGAAAGTATCTTCGCAAGCTGCTAGGAAAGTCATAGATATGATTCTTTTGCCCTACATTGAATTTTAATTGTTATTGTGATTAATCTATCACGATATGAATATCATTCAATGTAGGCTTTAAAATAGCTAATTTTATAAATTCTCATTATATTATACGAATACTATGGTTAAAATTGAATTTTATTATAAAAGTGCTGATAAAGATAAAACAGAAGCTATGAGAGAAGCTATTGATATAGCTTTATTTGGTACTAATGTTCAATGTAATTTTAAAAATCTTCCTGACCATCTTATTCTTGAAGATATGATACTTGAAAAGGCTGTTGCTGGTAAGAATATTACTGAATATCCTACTTGTATTATATATCGAGATGATACAGAATATAAACGATATAGTAATTCTGTTACTTGGGAAGAACTTCGTAATGATATTAATTATCTTACTGGAGATGAACCTACAAGACAAACAAATAATATATTTGTTGAAGCGTTTATTGATGAACATGATTGTATAACTCGTGCTAAATGTGCTGATGCTATTGCTTGGATGTGGAAATATCAAAATACTAAAGTAGAATATATTCAAACTAATGTTGATAATCCGAATAAGTTTGCTGTTGTAATTAAAGATAGTTGGAGAACTTATGCTACTTATGTATATTCTGATAGTCTTACTACTGAAATGATTAAGAATACTCTTCTTAGAGTTCCTAATACTATTAAAGAAGCTGTTAAAAATAATTCTATTGTGTTATGATACGTATTGATTGTTTTACTAGAGATGGCTGTGACGCTTGTAAAATAGCAATTAAAAATATAACTGATGCTATTAATGAGGCTAATTGTGATATTACTCTTAATATTCGTAATACAAATCTAGATGATATTCTAAGAAAAGAAATTACTAAATTTCCTACTACTGTTATTACTAAAGTTGATAATGATTATAAAAGAAAAGAATTAGCTCGACTTGAAGGAAGTTTTCCTAGTGATTATATTAAAGATATTATTAATAAACTTGAAAAAGAATAAACTATGACAGTTAAAGAACTTATAGAAACACTTAAAACTTGTGATGAAAACGCTAATGTTGTTATTGAATAATGGGATGGTGATACATTTGGTATTGGAGAAGTAAATGATTATAGTAGTAATATTGGTGAAGTTATAATAGTTGTAGATTAAATTTTAAAATTATGGTTAAATTTATTGGTGTTAAAATGATTGAAGCTGTTCCTATGACAGCTCGTGAAGCAAATGACAAAGGTCATAAAATTGGTAATCATTCTTTTGAAGAAAATGGTTATGAAGTAACTTATCCAGGTGGATATAAATCTTGGAGTCCTGCTAAAGAGTTTGAGAAAGCTTATTATAAACTTGAAGACCCTACTGGAGATACTCTTAAAGAAAATGATATTAAGAGATTTATTAAAAGTATTGAAAATGTAAAAGTTGGTACTAAAACAACTAATACTACTCTTACTTGTCTTACTGGATTTGAAGTTCATGGTCAAGCAGCTTGTGTAAAACCTGAAAACTTTGATTTAAATGTTGGTTCTAATTATGCTCGAATTAAAGCTGAAGATAAAATTTGGGAAGGTCTTGGATTTGTTCTTCAATGGGCTAAATATGGACTAAAGAAGTAAATAGTATTAATGCTAATGGTTTATATGTTATATGTAAAGCTGGCTCTAATAGAGCTGGCTTTATTTAATTTGATGATTAGCTTGGAACCGCTACGAGTGCTACGCACTCTTCGCTATACTCCCCGTAGAGGATGGAATGGTAGTTGTGCTAGTAATATTAGTATAGTTATTAATGATAATGATTATATTGATTGAATGAATACTAGTCTATTCCATCCTCCACGGGGAGTTGAGCGTAGCGAAGCGGAGCGTTCTACTAATCCTTAAACTTATAGTCGTTGGCATGACTGAAACCTCGGTAGATAAGCTAGTCTTACTACTGAGGTTTATTTTTATCTTATTATTAAACTTAAATATATTATAATTATGGTTGCATTTATTGTTCTTCTTGGTATTATATTTGGTGGTGTTAAACTATTAGCTGTTGCTAATAATATTAGTGATAGTGAAGCTATGGATAAGTATAGTGGAAAACTATTTGTTGTTGGTATTATAGTTTTTGTTATTCTTATGTGTGTTATTGGTAATAATGATGATGGTTTTAATTAAGATATTGCTAATGGACAGGCTTCTTATCGTATATATATCTTAGATAGGGTTAACATTTTTTGTTATTGATAATCAAATAGTTACAAAAATATTTACTGTATCTCAGAGACATATTTAACATAATTTTTATTGGAAAGTATGTATTATATAGACATATTTTTCGTATATTTGTTGAAGTTAATAATGAATATAATGTTAAATTTAAAAATGATTTTATGGCTACTTATCGTTTTAATACTAAACTTATTAAGAAGTTTGTTGATGCTCAAAAAGAACGTATTGCTGAAGTTGCTAGTAATATAGCTCCAACTATTTATGATACTAATAAAACTGTTGAAGTTATGGATACTATGCAAGTTATTTCTATTACTAATACTATTTATAATATTAATAAATTAGGTATTAAAGGTAGAGATTATGTAGGAGTTGCAATGGAAATTCTTGATAAAGAACGTTATTTTAATGAAGCTACTCTACATTTATTTAATTATATATGTAAAAATTTAGCTTATATGAGTAATGTTATTGAATTTACTGAAAGTGCTATAACTGAATATTACGGTATTTCTACTCATACATTTTATAAAGCACTTCAAACTCTTTATACTGCTAATGTTATTAAACCTACTACTCGTAAATCTGTTTATATAGTTAATCATAATTATATTTTCAGAGGTAATTATACAGAGTTTATACAGTTATATAAAGAAATGTATAGTGATAAAGATGTTATTGTAAATGAAGATGGAAAAATAGTTCTTGATTATTAAGTTATTAATGATAAAATAAATAGGGCTTGTCTAGGTAGTGATACCATAGGCAAGCCCTTATTTTTTACTAGATTCAAGTCCAGCTTATTCAAATATATCTTTAGCTATATCTTTATAAGGTATAATACTAAGTATATTTTCATCAAGTTTATAATAACTATTATTATTAGGTAAATCAAGAACTCGATTAATACTACGAACAACAGGTATATTACGAATAGCCATAACTTCAAACTTATTCATACCTTTATATCTACCAGTAGTATATTCCTCAGTAAAATCTTCTTCAATAAGGAATCTAGCAGCCATAGCAGTAGTACCAAGTAAGTCATTAATAGTTTGTCCAATAGCAACAGGACTAGACCATAACTTTTTACCTTCAGCATAAGCTCCAAATGGAGTAAATGATGCAGCTTCAGAAGCAAGACGGTCAGCATGATAAAGCATAAGATTATATATAATACTTTCATCATCATCACCACCCATACCAGTTATAGCAATTGCTCCAATAATAGCAGCACCTACATAAAGTAAATCACCTAAATTACGTCTAATATTTGCTTTTTCATGTTCAGGAAGAAGTTCATAATTAAGTTTGAAATTAACAGCAAATGAAAGTAAATTCTTACCATAAGTTTGGAATGCTTTAAGAACATCACTTACATTATTAATTTCTCCTATGTTAGTTTCTTTAAATGGAATAGTCAAATAATCATAAAGACTAGTATAACTACCTTTTTCAATAGTACCTAGAGTTTCATTATAATAACCATTCCAACGATAACGTTTCTTAAAACCCGGATAAAGATGTTTATGATATTGCATAACCATACCACCCCACCAATGTTGTTCAATATTAGCAGAACCAAGTTTATCATAAACACCATGAACTTTTTTATTTACTTCACGAACTTTATCAATAAATTTAGCATATTCTTTAAGAGTAAGTTTACTATCAGATTTTATTTGAGCAATTCCATCTTTAAGTTCAAACTGATTATAAATATCTGGAAGTTTAGCAAACTTTTTATCGATATTCTTAATAAGTTCTTTACGTTTAGCTATATATTCTCTTTGTTGTTCTTCATTAAGATAAGTCTTAACAAAATCGAATATAGGATTAGCTTTAAATAGATTATATTTAGCTCGTTTTTTATTATCAGCTTTAGCTTCATCCATGAACTTATTGAATTGTTCAAGTAGAGCTTGGTTCTCCCTTCCACGGGGAGTATTTATTACAGACATAAGAGCATCTTGTTCAGCTTTACGATGATACATTTCTTTACTTATTATATCATAACCACCTCTACCATTATCAACAAGTCTATGAGATTTAAGCATAGCAAATAACATAACATTTTGCATATAATGCTCACCAACAGATTGAGGGCTAAACAATAATCCACGGACTCTACGAATATTTTCTTTAAGACCTTCAGCAGTGCTAACTTCAGTTACTCTATCAAAATCGACTACATGACTAAGTTTAATAATAGCATCTTGAATAGTACTACTATTTTCACTATACATATTAGCCATATAACTAACTGTTCCTTTAACCCATTCAGATTTACCAGCTTCCCAATCTTTAAGATTAATATATTCACCAGCAGCTCGTTCCATAAATATATTACTAGAACCAGTAAGAACGTTAGCTATACCACCAGTAATATTCATCATCATATATTTACTACCAGCAATATTCTGAGCAAGAGAACCAAGCTTAACTAAATTAGGAGTTTTATTTTCTTTATATTGTTCAAATACAAGACGACGTATAAAACTTCTAAGATGTGCACTAGTTCTAGTTTGTTGTTCTTGTTTATATTCAATTTCACCACCAGCACTAGCTTCTCTATTTTCACTTATACTACCTTTATAATTTATATCATAAGCAGTATTACTAGTAATAATTTGGTCAGCAGTATAAAGAAGATTTTTAACTGTTTTAATAGCATTATATCTATTGCTTTCAATTAAGAAACTGTTAAATACTTCTTCCCAATTACGATTAAGAATATCATTATGAATTTTATTATTCTTTTCAATAATCTCATCTCTAGCTTTAATAGCAGCAGCTTTACGTTTACTAAATTCTTCATCACTTTCATCAGGTTCTTTAAATTTAGGTATAGTAGGCAATTGTTGAGTATCTTTATTAACTAATTGAATTAATCTAGGATTAGGAATATCATAATCTTTATCAAAAGTTAAATCTTCATTATTTCTCCAACTAGTATTATTAGGAACATTGGCTGTCCAACCAAGAAAACTAAGAGCTTGTTCAAAGTAATCTTTAACAGTCATATCTTTAGATTTAGGTAAAGCTGGAAGATAACCCATATCAACATATCGCTTATTACTATTAGTAAAACAATACTTTTTCATAAGTTCATTTACTTTATTCATAAGTTCAAGTTGATACTCATTAAGACTAGTATAATTAGGATTATCATATCCTGTTCCTACTTTGTACTTATTAACAAAACTACTATATTCTGGATTAACAAGTTCTTCTTTAGGAGTAATATGCATTTGATTAATACGTGGTTCATAATTACCAACAACAGCTGAACCATCATCTTTAATCATTTGCATAGTAGTCCAAATACGAATAGGTTTAATAGTACGAGTATATGGGTCAAAATAATGATTATCTCTATACCATTGTTTATATTCAACACTATCAATACCATATTTATCAAGAACTTCTTTTTCTTTCATATAATAATATTGAGTAGTAGTTTCTCTAGTTCTTTTTTGAAGAATATTAATTGCAGCAGTTTTATCAATATCAGTCCATTTATCTAAATCTTTAGGTTTAATAATACCATAAATAGTTCGATTAGGTCTTTCTGTAATAGTTCCATTTTCTTCAATTTGTTCACTAAATACTTCTAACCACTTATCATAATATTTTTTACCTTTAGCAAAAGCTCTATTTTTATCAAGTTCATATTGTTTCCAATTATAAGTAACATCACATTCACTTTCAATAAATTCAGCAACACGTTTTGCTTTAGCTTTATCAGTACTCTTTTCACCTCTAGTAATTTCATTAAATACTTCAAAACCAGTCTTGAGTTGTTCTAAATCTTCTTGACTAATATCAGCAGTATTAAGAGTTCTAGTAGCATTATCAAAATATTTTTCAAGTATTTTATTAATAGCTTCTCCTACATTAATTTCTTCTTCGCTCTTAGATTTATTACCTGTAAGATAATTATAGAAATCAGCACGATAAATTCTTAATTCATCTTCAGCAGAACGAATAATACCAACATAAGGCATACCATTACCTTTAGTATATTTATATTTTCTAACTGTTTCAGCTTTTATGAGAGCGGCACGTTCTTCAGGTATTTTACGTCCATCAACTACATTAAATTCATCTTTAGCTTGAAATTCTTTAATAGCAAGATTAAGAACACTATTACCTTTATTAGCATCTTTAAGTTCTTCAAACGCCCAATTTAAATCTTCTATATCTTTAATATCAAGAATATATCTAGTATTCTTACGAATCCATTCTTTAGCTTCACGATATTCAGGAACTTTCATAAGTTCTTCCATACTAATAAGAAGATTACCATTAGCATCACGTTGACTTTCATATTTACTAATAATAGAAAGTTGTTCTTTAAGTTTAGAATCAAATCCTTCTTTAGCTTGCTTATCATAAAACATTTCTTTTACTTTACGAATATTAGTTTGATAAGCACGAAGTCTTTCAGCTACATTCAAATCATGACCAATTTTTTTATTGCCATCTTCATCGTAAAGACTAGTAAGACTATCCATTTGAGCGTATATACGTCCAAGTTCTTCATCTTGACTTTGCGTAGTAACATTATCAGTAGCTTGACTTAGAATATCTCGTATTCTACTATTAAGTCTTTTATATTCAGCAAATTCTTTAGGAATACCATCATCTCCTTTTTTAAGACCAAGAAGACTTCTTTCAAGATTTATAATATAAGTAGAATATTCAATAGTAACATTATTACCATTTTCATCTTGAACAGTAATTGGTTTAAGTTGATGAATAGTAGTCATATCAATAAATTTAGCTTTATTAGATAAAGCAATAAGATGTTCAACACTATTTATACCAAATTTTTGTTCAGCTTCAATAGCAGCATCTCTATATTTCTTTATCTTTTCTTCCCAAATAGGATTATTAGGTTGAATTAATCTACCATCATCATCAATTATACTATCAAGACTAACAGATTTACCATCTTTAGCAGCTTTAGATTTAAGTTCTTTAAGATAATTTCTAAAGTCATTAGATTCTTTAATACCATTAAGACGACCTTCTTCGACAGTACCCATTACATCTTTAAGTATATTTTGCAATACAAAGTTACGATTAGCACGAATATCTTGTATCCAATAATCCATAAATCCAGTATCACCATAAGCGTCAAATTCTTTCATAAGACCACTTATATAATTAGGATTAGTAGTGCGTAATTGAATCCATCTTTCAAACCAATCTTTTCTAGCAGAATGTACAGTAGTATTAGAATCAACTTGATTAACTAATTTTTGAATCTTTCTAATATTCTCTTTAGTTTTATCATCAAGATTTGTACTATCAATATCAATTTCGCTAATAAGTTTGTATTTATTCTTAAATGTATTAGCACTAAGAATAACATCTAAAAAACGATTTTGAAGTTGTTCATCTTTAAGAACTTTACTAATAACATCTTTATCGTTAATAGGTTTATCAATACCATCAATTTTAATAAAACGATTAATATCATTAAGAATATTATTAGCTTCAACATCTATATAATTAGCTATAACTGATAATGAAAATTCAGAATTATCAGAAAGACTACTACTATCAAGATAGTTAATTTCAGCATTATTAAGAGCATTAAGAACATTCTGGGCAGCAGGTTGTCCATGACGAACAGCACGTGAAATAACTAAACTAGCATTTTTAGCAAATCTACCAATAGGAGTTTGGTCATCAACACTACTATATCTATCAGTATTACTAGTAACTCTATTTATTTCATTTTCATTAATTTCAATAAATAATCCAAGTTTATTATCTTCAATATTAGGATATTTAGCTTTATATTGCTGTAAATCATCACTTAAATTAATAGCAGTAGTTCCATTAATGTTAAGATAAAATTTATCATTAATAGTATATATAGTATTATTCTCAAAAGGAGTATTCATAAAAGGCTGGAAATACTCATCAGATATATATTTACTATATAGTTCAGGAACTTCTTTATAACCTTTATTTACAGCTTCATTAATGTTATCTTTAATACCATCAATAAATTTATCTCTTTTTTCTTGTTGAGTAAGACCTTTATAAAGAAGAACGGCTAATGGTTTATGAATATTATTATTAGCTATAATACTAGGCTCAATACTATTATAAGTTTCAAATGATTCAAGTCTATCAATAGGATAATAAGCTAAAGTACCATCATAAGTTCCTTTAATATATAAATTTCTATTAATTCTAATAATATTAACAGCATCTCCATTTCTTATTATTCCTACATTATCAAGATTTTCTTGACCATTAAAAGTAATAATACCACTTCTTTTTAGAATATAATTAATTTTATTATTAGTAAGTCTTTTAAATGTATAACTAGGACAATTAAAACTATTATAATTTTTACGAATAAAACCAATTATATCTTCAACATTATCTTTATCAACAAAACCATAACTATTAATACCTTTCATAGCTATATCTCCAATAGCTATTCCATTATCGCTCAATCCTCTAAGGGGAGTATTACTTATAAGTCTACTAATATTTCTAGTTCTAAATTTATGACCTTCAACAATAAAAGCATATTTAACTAAATCAAGAGCTGTAAGTTTAATAAGAGGATTGGGATGATTCCAAGCTCTATCAAACAATCTATGGGCTTCATCATTAGTAATATCACCTTGTATGTAATTAATATATTGAATATTTACATTACGACGATTATTTCTTTCATCATTAGCAACTATTTCAATATGTTCAAATACACTACCATCTTGACTAAAGTTACGTTTAATCCAATCAACTTTCTGAGCAGGAGTAAGTCTAGCAAATACATCAATTTCAGTTTGTGTAGGTTCAAATATATTTTTAACTACAACATCATCAGTTTTAATATTAATTAATATACCACTAACTCTACCAACTTCTAAAGCTCTAGATTGTCCAGTACCATATTCTTTAATATATTTAGGATGAACAAAATCACCATTAACAATAGTAACAGGTAAATTAAGATAAGAACTACCATTATTACCTACTTCTAGTTTATTAATAAGATAATCTTTATAGTCATTATATAACTTTTCAGTCATTATTCCACCTTTAGTCCATTCTGCTATTCTATATACATAATCAATAAATACAGGATTAGCAGTTTCAAATACTTGTTGAGTAGCTTTAACACTAAGAGCAGTACTCATTTGTAAAAATGCAGCTAAACTAGGATAACTACTTTTAGATATATCTGATTTAATAAACGCATCTATACCACCACTAATATCAGGAAATACACTCTCTAACAGCAAGGTTTGACCCCCCGTAGAGGATGGAGCATAAATATTACTATTCTCAATAACAGTTCTAGCATCTCTAAATACTTTATCACTAGCATAAAAACTTTGTTTAGCACCATATTTATCAGCACTAAGAATATTAAGATTATTACTTATATCCTGTCCGATTGAGTTTAACCGATTGAATTGTGCTAGAACATAAAGGTCAAATAAAGCCTGCTGAACGCCATTCATTTCCCCTCTAAGACGAGATTTATATGCGTCTGATGAAAATATAAGGTCAGGTGATGAAAATGCGTCAGAAACGCTTAAATTGAATAATTTCTTGAAAGTTTCACCATAACTTTTATCGATAGTTTCAATTAGCTTTTTACGTCCAGCAAAATTAACTTTTTCACCAAAACCAAGATTATGAGCAACTTCTCTAATAGCTTCAGTAAGCGGATTTTTAGTGCCTTCCGCAAGAACACTATTAGTTTCTTTCCATTTACGAACTAATATATCAATAGCAGGTTGCCACATAAATCCAATAGCAGTATCATAATTACTTCCAAAATCAACAATAGTTTTAAAAGCATTAAACGTATAAGTATTTTCATTATGTATAGCCCCCTCTTTCATAACATCGAGAATATGAGCAGTAGTCTGAGAACTATAAGGATTAATCAAATAACCATCAACATTCTTATCATCTCTAGACCAACCAAAATTTTTATGAGTAATACGAATATGTTTATTACCAATAGTTTCAACATTTTCTTTACCATATCTATTAACAGCTTCTTGCTCACTAATTACATCAGTAGTATACATAACTTTAATACCTTCACTATGATTAGCTTTAGTAACATTTCCAATACTCATAAAAGTATCTCTATTAACGCTAATACCTTTAAGTTTAATACCAGATGTAGCAGCATCAAACCAATCAAGTTGAGTAAAGAAATCACTAGGAGCAACAGTTGTTTTATTAGCACCAACTATTTCTGCATAAGTTTCATTAGCTTCTTTGACATTTTCAAAGTTAGAAGTAGTAGTATTTTCTTCAAATGCAGCAGGATTATTAAGTATATCAATAAATGATTGAATAATAGCATTAGTTCTAGCAGCTTGACTACTTGTATCCTCCACGGGGAGTTTCAAGTATGATTCGTAAGATTTAAGTCCACCATCATTAGCAATTTTTTCAACAACTTTAAGATTACCACTATAACCTTCAAGAGTAGCATTAATAGCATCTTCACTATTTTTTAAAGAAGCTCTAATATTACCTTGTTTATTATAAGTCTTACCAAGAATTTTACGACTAGCTTTATCTACATTATCTTTAACATAATTAATATACCCTACTTCATCTTTAGTATATCTAGCATGAGTAATTTCAGTTGCAATACCTTTAACAAGATTAAATGTTTTAGACATACCATAAACACTATCAACGTCAAAGTCAGAACCAGTTTGAGTAACCCATTCATCAGGAACAACAACAGTACTACCATAAGCATCTGGAAGAAACTCTTTAACATACATAATACATATAGATTGTTTACCTTCAGTAGGAATACGATAACCAATCATAGTACGTAAGCTATCAGGAACTTGTTCAATATTTAACCCTTTAAGTTTACTACTCCATCTAGGAAGTTTAATTTCAGTATAATAAACAGGAGTACCATCAACTTCTCCAATCTTTTTATATTGAAGTTTATTATCTGTTTGAGTTTGTTTATCAACTTTAAAACCAAAATCAGATAACTGAGCAGCATGCCAACCACTAATAAGTTGCCTAGTAATATTAGTATTAAAATAACTATTAGCAATACTTTCAAGTTTACTATTAATATTAGATAAGAATAAAGGAAGATTATTAAATCCAGCACTATCTAAATCGAAAAACTCAAGAAGAGCTTTTTCAACTCCTTGTTGTTGAGCATTTTCTTTAAATCTATCAAAGAATACAAAACGATTAAGATTTTTAATAGTACCATTAGAATTTAAATCAATATGACCATTATCATCTAATCCAATACCAAGTTCAGCACAAGTTTTTTCAAAACTATTTCTAATATTAGCTACATAATTATTAAATACTTTATCTTTAAGTTCATTAAGTTCAGTTCGATTAGGAAGATTATCAAGCATTTTCTTCATAATCTGAATAGCAGCTTTATTACTAGCATCAACCATATGTTGAGGAACTTCTTGCTGACGATAAAGATAATTATAACTAAATAATTCAGAATTATCAAATACATTATTATCAAATTCTTTAAGAGCTTCATCAATTAAAACACCATCATTATTCCAAAGTGTCATTCTATTATGTTGTGCAACTTTAACAGTTTCAACAGTATTAATTTGATGAATACCTCTATTAGTCATTATATTATAAACTTTTTCAAGTTCTGTTCCTTTAATAAGTTTAGGAATAAGAACAAACTCAGCATTCTTTACTTGTCTAGGAACTTCAATACCAACAGTAGTATCATAATATAAATCATAATAGAAATTCTTTTGAATTTGAACTTTATTAGCAAATTTAGTCCAATCAATTTTATCTATTGGAGTATCATCTGTAAGACTTTGAATAAGTCCAGCATATTTATCTAATTCACCAGCAGCAGTAATACGACGAATCCATTCTTCAAGAGTAATATAAGATTGAGCATCATTAGCATTAACTCCACCTTTAAATGGTTCTAGTATTCGTTCTCTATCTTTTTTATCAAGTCCAGCTTTTTTAAGTTGGTCATCGAGTCTATCAATAACAACTTTATCAGAAGCTTTAAAAGTATTATAAATAGTAACACCTCTAAATTTATCTTGAAGAACTACTTTTTTACGTTTAGTAACTCCATTAACAGTATAAGGAACAGTAACAGCATTACCTTTAATAGTTACATCATATAAATCAGTAGCTATATCTAAATCATTTTTAGTAAAATCAGTATTACCAAAAGGATTACCACTAGCTTGTACTTCTTTAATACGTTTTAGAATAGCTTGACCATTCTTATAAAAACTTTGGTCACCACCATACATATCGTACATACTATCTCTAACAAGATAATCATTAACTAGAAATTCAGCTAAAGATTCATTATTAATCCTATCATCAATAAATGTACCATATTTATTTTTAAGTTCTTTATAACCATTAGTTATATATTCATTTAACCAATCAGCAACAGCATCTTCAAGAGCAATACGTTGTTCTCCATTAAGAACTACTTGATTATTAACATAGCTAAGTCCACGTGTAGACCCCCCGTAGAGGATGTCAATAGTCTTACCATATCCAATTAGTTCATTAAACGCTCCATTACTATTAGGAGTAATTTTACTAACTAAACGTTTAAAACTAAATACTCTACCAGCTAAAACTTTGTGTCCATCTTTAGTAATAAATACATTACCTTTTCCATCTTTATGATATTGATTATAAAAATGTTCAGGTTTATTATTATAAATATCACTGAATTCAAAATCTCCATTAGTTAAAATAGGATTACCATTAGCATTAGTCTTAAACATTACATTAACAGCTTGAGCCATATTAGTAAGTTCTTGAATAGCTATATTATAATACTGTTTAAATAATGGATGTTCTCTATTTATAATTTTAGTTCCATCTTCTAGTTGACTACGCAATCCAGCAAGACTATATCTAGGAGCAGTAATAGTAAAGTTTTTAGGAGCATCACTAGGTATAGGAAGTAAATAATTAGCAGTAGGAGTTTCAGAATTATTAATATCAGTCATAAATAATCCCATAGCAGTAATTAAATAATCACCGTCACTCATACTACGATATAAATCATTATTGTTATTATCTAATTCGCTAATACCATTAAGAAGAGAAGTTTTAAACATACTACGAGCATATTCAGTAAGTTTAGGAGTTCCATTTCCAATTCTTCTAAACAATCCATAATTAATTATATTACCATTACTATCTCTATGTTCAAGAAGTAAATTACTATAATCATATTGATGACTAGCAAACTTTTGTTTAGCATAAGCTTCAACCATAGCATTTTGTTCTTCAACAGTAGATTTATCATCATTGATTATTTTAGCAATATTAGTAATAAAACTTCTATTAATAACATCAGAACTTAAATTACCTTCGGGATTACGAGAATTAAGTTCAACAGGAATATAAATAATATCTTTAAAGACATCAGCCATTTGATATATAATAGAAGTATCACCTCTATTAATAAAACTATCAGGCATTTTAGTTCCTTTATCCTTTTTAAGCGCTTCTACATATTTATTATAGTTTTCAACTGTACGATTAATAACATTAGCAAAATTAATAAGATTATTAGCCATAGCTACACGACCAATCTTAGCAATAGCTAAATTAAAACTAGCTTGATTAATATCTGGAAATATTTCTTTAAAAGCATCATATAAATAAAGATTAGCATGAGGAGTATTTTTATATCTATCATATATACGAAACTTTTCACGAGCAGTAGGAACACGATTAGTAATAATATTATTCTTAACATTATTATAAAAAGTATTCTGTAAAATAGTACGAGAATCAGTATTAGGATTAGTTATACGAGCACGAACATAACTATTACCATTAGAATCAGTTTGAATATAAGTTTCAATTTTAGATATAATAGGTTTATTAAACACCATCATATACTTATTAGCAAATACTTTATTTTTGCTAAGTAAATCATGTAATTGAATTAAACATTCACAATTTGGAATAGTTTCAGATATACGTTTAAGACTAGCTATAAAATTATCTACATTACTAGTATCAGCACTAGCATATAATATTTTAGATAAATAATTAGCATCAGAAAAAGTAACAACTCCTAATTCATTATTAGTATCAAAAGGATAACTTCCATTATCAAGTTGAGAAGCAGCAGTAAGTTTAGGTAAACTTGCAAGATGGTATTTAATAATTTCTTCTACGTGTTTATTAAAATCTTTAACTTCACCAATACTTAAATTCCAAAGTTGAGTCATTAAATCAATACCATCATCTATACTATTTTCATCACCTTCAGTAGAAGTTTCATCAAGATAACCGCCTAATTCTTCATAATCAGTAGTTTGATATAATTCATCTCGTTTAATAAGTTTAGCTACATTTTTATTATTAAAAAGAGCTTCATTAAATTCAGTATTAGTTAATGAACGTAGTAATGCACCATAATTAAAATCTTGAGCATTACCATATTTACGAAGAAATGCACCAAGACCATTAATTTTAGTAGCAGGATTTAGATTATTAATAAAACTATTAAGTTCATTATTTCTAGCTTCATCACTTCCGGCTAATTTCTTAGCACGTTTAAGTCCAGCATTAATAACAGTTTCATTAGTACGTTTTTTAATTTCATTAAAATTTAATGGAGCGCCATTATATAAAAAATTAAAACTAAGTTTATTCATAATATCAGCCATATAAGTAATAGCTGTATCTCTAGCTTTAATTGTACTAAACAAACCACGTTCTTCTTTTTCAGCAACAGAAGCTATATCGTCCATATTACGAAGTTTAATAGCTCTAGCTTCAAGAAGAGCATTATAAGCTTGTCTTCCAGAAGTTTTAACATTAATACCTTTATCAGCTACAATCTTCTTAAAGATTGGGTCTTCAACCATAGCTATAAGACTATAATAATCTGCATTATTAGAACCATGTTCTTTAATAATAACATTATTAAGATTATTATATCCTACAAGTTTAATATTTCCACAACTCATAAGTTTATATTTAAGTTTAAATTCATTAATAGTAATACCTCTATGACTAATGTAAAGTAAAATTTAATTACATCGTCATAGAGGCTGTTTTCTTTCGTTTTAAGCGACTTTTATCTTTACTCGATTAATTCTACATACAGCTAAAACTGATGCGCCCTGTGTCAAGCAAAGTGGCAAATTCGGGCTGTTGGTCTATTGGTAAACGGCTAGTCAATTCAGCCATATTCAGTACTATATCATCATCAACACTACTAAACATATCAAGTCCATCATTAAGATTATCATTATTATAATTATAATCTTGACTGTTATCTTCATTAGGATTTTCAGTTTGTTCTGTACTAATAGTTTCTTCTTCAAACTGAAAAGTTCCTTGAATAGCCTCTTGATTACTTTCTTTAGGCATTTTCTTAATAGCTTTATAAGCATCTCTAGCAGCAGCTAATAAACTATCTTCATTAATCTTAATACCTAACATATCAGCAATAACTTCAAGAAGTCTACTAAATAAAGTCTTACGTTTATTAACTTTTCTATTATCATATTTAATTTCATTAAGTGCAGTCATAAGAGCATTACTAGTAATACTTTCAACTAGAAATTCTTCAAGAGCTTCACTTGTATTAAAGTTCTCAAACAGATAAGGTTTAAGTCTTTCTTTAGTAGCATCATCTTGAATATCAAGCCAAGCTTTAAATTTATCATAAATAGGTTTAACTAAAGCAATAGCTTGTTCAGTATTATATTTAGTATAAAGTTGTCTATGTAAACTTTCATGAAGTATAATATTGACAACTCGATAAACCCTTTGACCAGCAATAGCAGAACGATTAAGCTCAATAGTATCTGTATCACGATGATAAACAGCATTAACTTTATTACCATTATTATCAGTAATACTATCTACAACTTGAATATTCTTAGGTAAAATACCAATCTTTTGAAGAGCGTTAATATAATCAATAGCAGTTTGGTCATTAGCAAAATACTTTTTAAGTCCACGAGTTAAATTCTTAGCAGTTATAGCAGATTCAAAAGCATTAAAATTAATAGCATTAAGAGTATCATCTAACATGAACTCTGATAGCTGTTCAGGTATTGCTCCATCCTCCACGGGGGGTCTACCCTCAAGTTCATAAGTAATATCGAGTTTAGAATGAATATCTATTTGCCAATTACCAGCAGTTTCATTAGTATTAGTATTAGCTAATTTAGTTCTAACTAAACCATTACTAATAATAAAATCTTGATAACTATTATAACTATAAGTTTTACCATCAATATTTATAATAGTTTTACCATTTTCGCGATAAATATATTTATTAGTTTTATCATTAGTTTTTGTACTATCATTAATAAAATCTTTACTAATAGCAAATTGAGCATAGTTAAACATTTCATCAATAACAGGACGAAGAGCATTATCTAATTCATCAATAGTACTAGTATTAATACCATAACTTTTACCTATTTTAAAAGCACTATTAACAACATAAGGAGAATTAATAATAATATTACGTTTATAATTACCAGCATCAGAATTAATAGTAAAGGCATAATCCTTACCATTAAAATGTGCACCTTTAACATAAAAGCCTATATTAGTAGGATTAATACTAATTTGAAGTCCATTATTTCTATCTCCGTTAATAAGTTTATTATTTCCAAATATATTTCCAAGACTTTGTTTAAGTTCACCAAAACTTATTTTACCACTAATATAATCTCTACAAAGATTATCAACTTCATTCTTAATAGAATTAATAATACGTCGAGCATCACCTTTAAGTAGATTACTATTTAATGGAATTTGTTTACAAAAAGCATATAGAGAAGTACCATCACTACTTGGAATACTAATAACAGGCATACCATTAGTAGTAAGATTTTCAATAATAGTTGGTTTACTTTCTCCATTAAGATATACTTGACCTTGTACAACTACACCAAGTTTGTTAATATCTTCGTTATAATTAACTACTGTTTCTTGTACATCATTCCATTCGCCATTAGCGTCATCAATAGTATTAAGAACTCCATATTTAACATTAACAGCTTTAACTTTACCTTTAAAGTCACCTTTAACTATTGTAATAGCTTGGTCATAACTATTAAGAAGATTATTAAACCAACGATTAATACTAGCTTCATGACTATTTTCATAAGGTTGATTAAATATATATTTAGTAAGATTAACAAGATGCCCAGCTAAATCAAAACTTGCAACAGGAGTAGTAAAGTTTTTAACAATATCAGGATATTTAACTTCAAATTCTTTAAATAAAGTATCAAGTTCTTTATTTGTAACTTCTTCTTTAACGGCAAGTTCATATAAATGACCAATAAATTCTTCATCAAATCTGTCACCGTCAAGAATACTAATTAAAGCATCTTTAAACGGAGAAATAACTTGACCATTTTCAGCATGAATATTATATTTCCAACCTTGATTAACCATATCATAATTACCAAACTTATCAATATTTGGAACTCCTATATAACCAATAATTGTATCATTAGCAAATATATCAATACGTTTAAGTTTAACATTATATATGGCTTCTAAATAATCACCTTGCTTAATACTAGTAAATGCTTTAACATTTTCATTCTCTACTATATACTTAAGATTAACATTATTAGTATGTTCAACTTGAAGTCTTTCAAGACGTTCTTTAGCAATACCGTCAACGTATTGAACAAATTGTCTAGCATTAAGTTTTTTAATAGTTGATTCATCAGTAGCACGATATTTACCTTGATTATTAGTGCTGGCGTAAAGATAGTTTTTTATTTGATTAAACAAGTAATTTTTAATAATTTTATTACCCGTAACACTATCTATATATTCAACTAATTGACCAATACTAAGATAGACTTTACCATTAACAATTTTACCTCTAGTATTACCTTCACTATCAACACTATTAGCAAAATCATCCATAATAGCTTCTATATTACGTTCATTACCTGTAACAGTAGCATAAGTAGCATTAAGTAATAAACGTCTAGTACTATCATCTTGAACAGAACTATATAAACTACCTCCTGTAAGACCATCAATAATATTATTAACTATGTCAGTAGCTTCCGTTTGTTCAAATCCAGCTTGACTAAGTTTATCAATAATAGATTGTCTAGCATTAAGTAAATCACTACTAGTAGACTCATGTCCTAAAGAATCTTCTAAATCAGCAATAGTTTCATAAACTAAATCAGTACCTATTTGACCACGTTCAAAATCATCATTTGGAAGAGTATTATTAACTTCAGATTTAGGAGTACTAATAGGTTCTTGAGAAATTGGTTGTTCAGTTTGAGATTGAGGTTGTTCAGTATTAGTAGGCTCACTAGGAACCGCTTCGCTTCGCTCCGCTATACTCCCCGTGGGAGATGGAGATGAGTTAGTATCATCTACATCAGTTTCATTAACTTCATTAACATCAGGATTAACAGGAGCAACTTCTTCCTCTTTAGGAGTATTATTAACATCGTTTTCAATTTCTGCAATTTCAGCTAATTGTTCTAATGTAGTTTTAAGATGTTCATTACCTTTAGAACTTAAATCAAGTGCAGCATAAGCATCTCGAATAATTTTATCTATATTTGGTTTATTACCATTATTAGCATCTTTAATAACAGAATTGACATATTCTTTACCATATTGTTTATAAGCATTACGTAAATCGTCCATAGCTTTATTAACAATCTTTTTACGACTATTATCAAAGAAGTTATTAAGATAAGTTATACGAGATTTAATATTATCATCAGATAGATTAAGTTGATTTTTATTAACTTCAACATTAATCTCAGCATTAACAACTTCTGCTAAATCTTTAAATACTTCATTATATTGTTTTTGAAGTTGAATAGCTGATTGAATATCATTTTTATTTTCAATATCAATAGGAGTATAAAGTTTATTAATAGCATCTAGACGTTCATTTAATTGAGCAATACGTTCTTGCTTAACAGAATTATTAATTGCTGCATTATCTTGAATAGTTTTAATATCTCTTTGAATACTATTAATAATATGCTGATAAATACCATTTTTAGCAGAATTAATATCAACATCTTCAATATGATTATTTGTAATATCTTGATTTAAAACATCATTAGTCCAATTAAGAAGATTATTATAATTTTCTTGACGATTACGAGCATGAACCATTTGGGTAGCTATAATACGACCAACTTCAAATCCGCCACCAAGTCTATTAACTTTATTTAAAGTAGTATTATATTCATTTTTAAGATTATTAATTTCAGTTTTAAATCTATTAATAAGTTCATTACTATCTTGTTGTTGTAATCCAAGTTTATTAGTAATACTATCATTAAATTCTTTACTATTAATAGAACTTTCAAGAAGTCCTAAATTACCAGCGTTCATAGAATTAATAATAATATTATCCATATATTCTTTTTCAGCTATACTACGAAGTTCTTCTTCAGTACCAACAATAATATCTGGATTAACTTGATTACTATTTTCATCAGTAATAGTTATAAATGGATTTTTACCATTAGCAATACTATTAAGTCTTTCTTGGTATGCTTGAAAAGTAGCAGTACGACCAAGAATTTCGTTTTCTCTTTGTTTTTCAGCAGAAGTCCAATCTTTATCAAGACGTTTATTAATAAACTCTCCAGCTTTATTCATAACACTACTAAAAGTAATACCACCAAGAGCACCCCAAAATGCTTGCTCCCATAACATTGGGTCTTGAAGATAATCTTTAATAGTTTGTTGAGGAATATCTTTATCAAATACTTTTTTACCATTATATAAACCATCTTGACTAGCTATATAATTAATAGCTTCTTCAACCCCTTCTGTCCATTCTGCTCTTACACCATGAAGAATATCATTACCCACATCTTTTAATGTACTAGTAATAGCTTGTTTAGTAGTTTTATTACTTAAAGCATTAGTAATTGCAGCGGCATCATCAATATTACTATTAAATGCAGTATTTAAATTTCTAAGTCTAGAACTAGTTGTATTACCACTTAAAGCATTTTTCCATAAGTTTTTTAAACTATAAACTTGCCATATATCAAAAAGAACATTAGCCCAATCTTCTGCAAAAGTAATATCAGCACTATTTTTAGCAATATCTTTAGATATTTCTTCATCAGACATATCTCTATATTTAGGATTATTATTATAAAACTCTTTTCTTTGTTTATCATTCATATTAGCAAGTTGAGTTTTAGAATAATCTTCAATATCATTATAAGTTTGTCTAGCTTCTTGATAATTTTCAAGATAACGAGAAGGAACTCCAATAGCAGTAGCTTCTGCTATTCTACCAGTAATGGCTCTACTCTTTTGAGTCATATTAATAGCATTAGCCATTTTATTAGCTAATTTATTAAACTTTATACCTTTACCTAATAAAGAAACACCTTTAGCAAGACCAGTACTAGGAACCATAAGAGTTAAAGAACTAGCTATACTAGGAGCATTGCTAGCCCACCAAGCAAAATCTCCAATATCAAAAGCAGCATTAGGATTTTCTCTATATATAGCTAAACGCTCATTAATAGATTCTTTTAAAGATTCAAGTTCAGAACTTATTTCAGATTGATAATCATTAGGACTATTACTAACCATATTATAGAAAGCATCAGCTAAATCTGCAAAACCAATAGCTGTACCAACAGTAATCTCATTACCAATCTGTCCAATCATTCTTAATCCTTGTTCCCAATTATTTTGATTAACAGCACGTTCTTTATCAAGTTTTTCTGGGTCATCAACAGGATTAACATAAACATCATAAGGAGCATATTTATCTATATCATATTGATTAAGATTATATGATTGTCCAGCAATACGACTAAATAAATGACCACGACCCCGGTCACTAATAGAAGTGCCGGGGTTGTAATCAATTAAAGTAGGAGGCTGTATAGCCCCCTTTTTAGTTTTAGGATTATATTCAGGATTAGGTGTTTTGTTACCACCTTGTAGAAACTTTAATACATCCATATTAATATAGATTATTAGTTAATTCATCATAGTAATATTGAATAACATAAGGGTCTGAACTACCACTAAGTTGAGCAAGTTTAGTAGCAACATTTTGTTGAATAGCTTTAACAGCATTTTCATCTACTGCCATACCAGCTTTAACAGCAGTTACAGTTTGTTCCCATTGAGATAAATTATCTACAATATCAACAGCATTTTCTTTACTTACTAAACCAATAGTTTGATTATTAGTAGAATTAATTAAATTAAAACCTCCACCATTAGGTACTAATTTAAATTTATCAATTCCAGTAAATGCAGCATTATTAGTAAGAGAAATAGGTCTATTAGCATTATAATAATTTTCTACTTTACCGGCAGCTCTCCAACTAGTATCTTGATTCCAAGATTGAATAATAGAACTATCAATAGCACCACTACCTACAAGTAAAGTAATAGGTTCTCTTTTAAGTTTACCTTCTGTATCGTAATAACCAGTAATATTAATTTGAACTCCAACATCACCAGTTTTTGGGTCACGAACAATAGTAGGAGTAATTTCATTTTCTTTAGCACTTCTAAGATAAGCTGTATAAGCTTTTCTATCTTCAGAAGTCATAGGTTCAAATACTCCATTTTCACTAGTAATATAAGCTTCACCTTGAGTTAAATCAATACCACTACGAATAGCCATCATAGCTTGTTCTTCTTTATTCTTTTTATAAGCTGAAAGTTTACTAGCTTCTTCAGGATTAGCGTTCATCATAAAATTAATTTCAGCTAATTCTGGAGTTAAAGCACTAATACCAATAGTAGAAGAAGTTATTTGACCACCATCAAGAACAGCATCATTTTTAGATTTAAGAGAATCAACATAATTAACTAAACCAATATAAGGTTCTTTATTACCTGTTGGTAATCCAGCATGATGTTCTTCACCATTAGAGTCAACTCGAACAAATTTATCACCGTAACCAAAAAATCTAGTCTTAGCAGAATTAAGAAAAGCATTTAAAGGATTTCTAGTATCTTCAGCTTCTTTAACAGCTTTACCAAAACTATAAATAGATTTATGATAATCTTTAGGTAATTCAGCATATCTATAACCATTACCATCAGAACCAAATCTTACTCCAAGACTAGCAGCTTTTTTCTCTCCACCAATAGCATTAATAAATGAATTATATACATCATCGTTATTAAAGTATTGTCTAATAGCAGAACTATCTCCAAATATCTGATTAACATATTTACTATATGTATCAGAACATTTATTACTAGGTAAATCACTTAAACTAATAATAGAATTATATGTATCAAATCCATCAATACTATCTTGAGATTTACCAACTTTAAGATTATTAATATATTCTTGATTATCAATAATATCATTAAGATAACTTAAAGCATAGGCTCTATCAGATGGATTAGTAATATTAGTCATAATACTAGTTCTAATATCATCTGGATTAGCAGTGCTTAAATTAATATTAATATCAGGATTATATTTGTTAAGTAATCCAGCTATTGATTGTCTATTACTAGTAATTTCAGCTTGAGCTTGAGCAGGCATAAAATTATCAATACGAACAGGAGTACCTTTATAAGTTAAATTATCAATAGCTTGTTTTCTTTGAGTTGCACTTCCTAGTCCAGCTTGTTTAGCTAAAGCTAATTGAGCTTTCCATGCTTCTCCATAAGTAGTATTACTATCTTGATTATAAAAAGTTGCAGCATTATAGAAAGGGTCAATACGTTTAGCAAGATATTGTTCAGGAGTAAGTAGAATACCATTTTTATCTGTTATATCAGGATTACTTCCATTTTGGTCATATTTCCATTTAGCAATCTTATAATCTTGTTCAAGACTAGCTTTAGCGCCAGGAGTGTTTTCAATAACAGCTTTAACTGCTTCAGCAAGTTTAGCTTTACTTAATCTTTGCCAATCACCTTTAGTATGAGAATAAATCTCTCCTGTAACAGATTTAGTAATATCATCAGTAACTTTTCCATTAGCATCAAGCCATCTTGTTTGACTACCACCGCCTTGTTCTTTAGCAGCCCATTGAAGTGCTTGATTAAGTATTTGATTCATAGGAATTTCAGAAACTTCTTTATCAATAGGAGTCCATTTACTTCCACCAATAACATTACCATTCTTATCAGTTATATCTTGATAATTATATTTATTAACAGCACGATAATAATTCTTATAATCTTCCGATAAATCAGTACGTTTATCAAGATTATCCATATATGCTTTATAATCTTGTTGAGCACGTAAACGACCAATCATTCCGGGACTTGAAGTTATATCTCCATAAGTTCCAACTATATCATCAAGACTAGAATACGCATTACCATATTGCATATTTTCGGTAAGAGCATTACGAACTTTATTAAGTTGTTCTTGACGCCAAGCATCTTCAGCTTCATTTAAATCTAATTGAGCAAGTTGAGCATCAATTTGAGATTTAGTTTGAATAGCTTGTTGATGACCTTGTTCAAGAGTATTATAAGTTCTAGCTAAGACATTTAAGTCAATAGGATTAACTTGTTGTCTAAAAGTAGGAGTATAAAAGTTTATCGGCATGATTGTTTTCCTCCAAGTTTTCTACGTTTACGAATAATAAATTCATCATAATCAACTCCAGCATCTCTCATAATTCTATCATCTACATTAGGAGCAGATGCTCTCATAGCACCAATAGTATTATTTAAAGCTTTACGATTTTCATATCTACTAATCATATCTTGAATACCAGCGTTAATACCACTAAATAAATTATTAATATTAGTTACTTTAGCTTCTCTAATACCATTATCAAATGCTGCTTTTCTATCTATATATTGATTGTATTGTTGAGCATTAAATTGACGAACACTTTGCTGATTACGTCTATCTTGATTAATAAGATTAGTTTCTATATTTTCTTTATTACCATAAAGTTCATTAGCAGCTTGACCAGCAGCATTACGAACTCGTTGTTTACGAGCTAAACTTACACGACTACTAGCAGTATTAGAATCAATATCACGATAAGCCTCAAATTTATCTTCTCTAATTCTATCAAGTTGAGGATTAATATTATATTTAGTTTTAAGTTTACTAGCACTAATAAGAGTAGGTTGACCTGGACCTCTCATTTTATTAATAGCTCTTCTACTAGCAAAATAACTAGCTAAACTACCAGCCATATTACTACCTAGTCCAATCCAATCAGCGGCAGTAATATTTTTAAATTTACCTTGACCTTTACCATCGGAAGATGTAGTTCCTTTAGCAGATGTACTAGTAGAAACAGGTAAAGTAGTTGGAATATTAGCTTCTACTTTAGGTAGATTACGATTATAAACAGCAGTAGGAGGTGTTTTAGTAGGAACAGATTGAGTTGATTGACTTGATTTACTTCGTCCTCCACGGGGGGTCCTCCCGCTAGATTTAGTTGCAAATAAACTTGGAATATTAGTATTATTCATACTAACACCTTTGTTATTTCCATGACTCCAACCAGCTCTAACTAAACCACTAGTAATTCCAGCACCATCTTCAAATAAAGGAAGTCTACGTTCTGCATAATATTGAGGACGACGATTTCCATTATCAATATTAGGTTTATTAGTATTAGTATTTACATTATTATTTTTAGACCATCTTCCATTTCTAAAAGTATAATCACTACCAACAATAGTTTCTCCTCTAGCAGATTTATTAATAGGATAAGTAGAAGTTCTATTAATAGTTCTATTAGTTATAGGAACATAAGCTCCAATTTGTTCATCATATTCCCAAGTTCTTCCATGACGATTAATACGATTTCCACCAACAGCAAATTTATCGCGTAGACCCCCCGTAGAGGATGGAGAATGAATTAATCCATTCTTAACATTACCATTAATACTAACAACTAATCCAACATTACCTTTCTTTCTAAGTTCTGGATATTTATTATAAACTTTAGCTTTAACATCACTTCTACCGTGAAGTCCAGCTAGTCTTAAAGCATCAATAGCATCAGCTTTAGTAGAAATAGGATAACTTCTATGTCTACCAGCAAAATCTTTTTTAGCTACACTAGGATAAGGTTTCTTTTTAGAACCATAATCTTTATCTCTACTTAATCCACCCATAGCTTTCTTATTTTCATTTATATTATTTTTATTTATATAATCAATAGTTCTAGGAAGATTACTACCATGTTTACCAATAGTTGTTCTATAAACTTCTTTAATTCCTTGATTAATCCAAGTATTATCAATTTTATTAGCTAAATCATAAATCTTTTGTCTACCTAAATTAATAAAATTAGTAGCAGTTCTACCTATTCTAGAAGCTTTAGTCAAACTCTTAATAAATTTATAATTTCTATTACCAGCTATTGTAGGATAACCGCCAATAATTATCGAACCACTTTCAGCGATTTGTCTTTTATATTCATCAGGTACTTGATAAATTTTGCCACCTTCTTTATATTTAGTTCCATCATCATTAATTCTATTTCTATCTTTAAAATCTTCTTGAGCTTTAAATACTTTATTAGGATTAGCTCCACCCATAACTAATTGAGCAGGACTAGCACCGTTAAGAATAGGTTGTGCAGAATAAACTTTAAGTTCATTACCATTAGTTTCAACTACTTCACCATCTTCTACTTCAATACCAGTTTTATCACTAGGCCCAATATCAATACCACCTTGACTATGTTTTCTTCCATTCATATAAAAGAAATTATTACCAAGAGGTTGAGCAATACCACCAGCAACTACATTTGGTATTTTACCACCAACAGCATATTGCTTTTGAGGAAGCTTTTTTCCATTACTTCTAGGAGTTTGAATAATATTAAATGGAAATGTTGGTCCAAGTTCATCATCACTAGGAAAAGATTCTTTATTAAAATCTTTAACATAATTAATAAGTCTACCAGCAGTATTATTCATTAATTTTTCTCTATTATCTTTAGATACTAAATTGTTTATACCATTATAGAGAAATTCATTACCGAGTCTTATTAAACCAGTAGATTTAGCAACTTTATCATAAGCTCCACCAAGTGGAGGAATACCATTTTGAATAAATCTTCCATTACGAGTAACATTACCTCTAAATGTACTAGGTAAATTACTTATATGAATAACTTTATCTTTTCTAGGCATTTTATATAATATAATGAGAAATTGTAATTTGATTGATTTTAAGGCTCTCTGCTGAACGATAGCCTATCAGTCGATTAATAGTTCATACCTATATATAATAATTCAACAGAGAGCAAAAGACTAGCGTCTATGACCACCACAGCGATATACATTTAGCCTATCTCGATATACTGATTGAGGCATAACAGGTTGTTGAACAGTACCATTAGTAATCCATTCAGGACGTTCAAGACCAGTTTTAGGAGCACTATAACTAGCTTGGTCAGCTTGTTTAACTTGAATTGGTTGTTGTCCTTTACTTCCAAACATACCACCAATTAAACTTCCAGCAGCACCAATAGCAGCACCAATCCACGCTTTTCTACGTCCACCACATTTATATTTATTAATAAAACTAGAACGTTGATACATAGTCATTGGATTAGTCATTTTATCAGAAGTAATATTAAGTTGCTGTTGACCAGCTTGAAGTTGTTTACGCTGTTCAGCTTCTTGAGCAATACGTTTATTTTCATTAATTTGTTGATTAGCAGAAATACCTTGACCTATTGCAGTACCTAATTCACCAAGTCCTTGAACTCCTGTAATAGAACTAGCAAGATTACCTAAACCGGGAAGAGCTTGAGCAAATTCAGTACCGAAACCAGCTTTACGTCGAACTCTACCACCACATTTAAGAGTAAGCTTATCATTATATTGACCAACATAATCTTGATTAGCATAAGCACTAGTTAAAGCTTGAGCATTTTGTAAAGCATCTTTATGGTCTTGTGCAGCTTGAGCTTCAGCTTGAGCTTTTTCTTGAGCTTTCTTTTGTTTATTACCTTTAATTATACCACCAGCAATACTAGCAGCTGCACCAATAATAGCACCAATAAAAGCTTTTTGTCTTTGTCTATCTCTATAC
>ENA-OYZC01000114-OYZC01000114.1-human-gut-metagenome-genome-assembly--contig:-NODE-114-length-34063-cov-9.673371_pt1 | contig 34063 bp, 30 predicted proteins | sample MGYA00243289_ERZ653473 | MGnify/ENA primary metagenome ERZ653473 (study PRJEB26926, sample SAMN06164904) | human gut metagenome | biome: ENVO:00009003; feature: ENVO:2100002; material: ENVO:00002003... | reverse complement strand
CAAAATTGCCGAAACACGAAATCGGTCAGTCGGCAGTGAACGCTTTGCGCAAATATGGTGTAAAGACAGACTTCATCGCACGTGGTGGCGACCGCGTAGGTATCTATTATCTGGAAACCGGTGCATCTATGCGTCCCAGCAAGGTGATTTACGACCGTGCCCATTCTGCAATTGCTGAAGCCGATGCAGCGGATTTCGATTTCGACGCTATCATGGAAGGTGCAGACTGGTTCCACTGGTCAGGTATCACTCCCGCTATCTCCGACAAGGCTGCCGAACTTACCCGTCTGGCTTGCGAAGCTGCCAAGCGTCACGGCGTTACGGTATCGGTAGACCTTAACTTCCGTAAGAAACTTTGGACAAAGGAAAAAGCTCAGTCCATCATGAAACCGTTGATGCAATACGTAGACGTTTGCATCGGTAACGAAGAAGACGCCGAACTCTGCCTCGGTTTCAAACCCGATGCCGATGTAGAAGGCGGTAAGACAGATGCAGAAGGCTACAAAGGCATCTTCAAGGCTATGGCTAAGGAATTCGGTTTCAAATACGTTATTTCTACATTGCGCGAATCATTCTCGGCAACGCACAACGGTTGGAAAGCAATGATTTACAACGGTGAGGAATTCTACGAATCAAAACGTTACGATATCAATCCGATCATCGACCGTGTAGGTGGCGGTGACTCTTTCTCAGGCGGTATTATCCACGGTTTGCTGACTAAGCCCAACCAAGGCGCTGCCCTCGAATTCGCAGTGGCTGCTTCCGCTTTGAAGCACACTATCAACGGTGACTTCAACCTCGTTTCAGTTGAGGAGGTAGAAGCGCTGGCAGGCGGTGACGCAAGCGGTCGTGTACAACGCTAATGATTTTTTTCAGGCACGGATTCCGGTGTAATAATCACGCAAAGAACACGCTACTAATCCGTGTCTGAAAGAACAGAAAAAGAGTTATTTCCATACATTAAATTACTGATTAATACAATGGCAAAATTTGATAAAATAGCCGTATTGAACAAAATTGGTTCAACCGGTATGGTTCCTGTATTCTACCACAAAGATGCAGAAGTGGCAAAGAAAGTAGTGAAAGCTTGTTACGATGGTGGTGTTCGTGCATTCGAGTTTACCAACCGCGGTGACTTTGCTCACGAAGTATTTGCAGAAGTTGTGAAGTTCGCAGCAAAAGAATGCCCTGAAATGGCTATGGGTGTAGGTTCTATCGTAGACCCTGCTACTGCGGCACTGTACCTGCAATTGGGTGCAAATTTCATTGTAGGTCCGTTGTTCAACCCCGAAATCGCTAAGATTTGCAACCGCCGTCTGGTGGCTTACACTCCGGGATGCGGAAGCGTTTCAGAAGTAGGTTTCGCACAGGAAGCAGGTTGCGACCTTTGCAAGATATTCCCGGGTGATGTACTGGGCACTAAACTCGTAAAAGGCCTGTTGGCTCCGATGCCGTGGTCTAAGCTGATGGTTACCGGCGGTGTGGAACCGACACAGGAAAACCTGACTTCTTGGATTAAAGCCGGCGTATTCTGCGTAGGTATGGGTTCCAAGCTCTTCCCGAGCGATAAGGTTGCTGCCGAGGACTGGACTTACGTTACGGAGAAATGTAAGGAAGCTTTGGCTTACATTGCAGAAGCAAGAAAGTAATTATTATATTTCATTTTGTTTAAAGGTGTTTAAAGGGGACAACCATCGAGGTGCTACGGCACTTCGGTGGTTTGTTTTTTTTATACCCGGTGTAATGCTTTCGGCGGATAGTGTGTCACATTGGTAGCATTTTAACTGTTTACAAGTGTAAAAGAGACGCTTAATCTCTAAAACAATGTTATAAAACACACAGTTCTTTCCCCTTCTGTTTGCGCACACGGAAAAAAGTATTACCTTTGCAATGCAGTTGGGAAATTGCTCTTATAAAAGAATAAAAAGATAAAGTTTTCAGTATAGGTAATTAGTTAAGAGGTAAAAAGATTGAATTAATTCATAGGTAAAAGTTTTAGATTAAAGTAGGTAATTAGAAAAAGGTAAAAGTTAAACATTAAGTGTTATTTAATAGGTAATTGAAGTTTGTTTTTTAGAGGTAAAAAGAAAGATTGATTTTCAGGTAACAAAAATTTGACGCAAGTAAAAAAAGAAAAGCCTTTGGGCTTTTCTTACACGAGGCGAGGGGTTCGGAAGAGCTTGCTCGTTTTTTTATTTCTGTATTTTATGCTCACTTTTTTGTATATTCTGTCCAAACTCTTCCCGTTTTTTGTATCTTTGTAACGAATGTCCGGCAGGCAGGCTTTCCGGAACATAGAACAACAGGTTTAAATTGCATGGATTTTGGAACACTTGTTATATACTCTTGATTGGTTGCTATACATTTTATTCGCGATAAATGTGGCATATCTGCTGGTGTGCAGTCTGGCATCGCTGTGCCGTTACAAACCGTTCGTTACCGCACCGGCCCGGACAAGCAAGCGTTTTGCTGTGTTCATTGCCGCTTATCGCGAAGATGCGGTTATATTGCCTACCGTGCATGCCTGTCTGGCGCAGGATTATCCGGACGACAGATATGATGTTGTGGTTATTTCGGACCACATGCAACCCGAAACCAATGCGGTTTTGTCTTCACTTCCCATAAAGCTGCTTCAAGTCGATTTTGAGAAGAGCACCAATACCAAATCCCTGCAAGCAGCCCTCGGATATCTGGACAAAGCCGCTTACGACATAGCATTGGTAATAGATGCGGATAACATTATTGCTCCTTCCTACCTGTCCGAGCTGAACGATGCTTTCTCCGTGTCCGGCGTCCGGGTGGTACAGACACATCGTGTGGCCAAGAATCTGAATACCGGTATGGCCTATCTGGATGCAATCAGCGAGGAGATAAACAATTCCATATTCCGTTTGGGACATGTCAATTTGGGAATGTCGGCGGCTCTGATAGGTTCGGGCATGGCCTTTGAATATCCCTTGTTTTACGATGCGATGATGGATAATACCTCTGTGGGCGGTTTTGACCGCGTGCTGGAAATGAAGCTTCTTTATAAGGGCATACACATTCATTATCTGCCCGATACTATCGTCAGGGACGAGAAGATACAGAAAGCGAACAGCTTTTACAGGCAGCGTCGCCGTTGGCTGTCCGCCCAGTATTACAGTTTCTTTGAATTTGCCAATCACCTGCTACCTGCCATTCGCAGCAGGAAGTGGGACTTCTGCGATAAGCTTTATCAGCAAATCTCTCTTTCCAGAGTGTTGCTGCTGGGCTTTGTGTTCATAATTTCCCTCGCACATTCCCTGTTCGCGTCCCCGTCGGCCTGTAAATGGTGGGGGATTTTCATACTGTTGCTGTTGGCGCTGGCTCTCGCCATTCCCCGCAAATATTGGAAATGGCGTTTGCTGAAAGCGGTTTGTTGGGTTCCTTACTCTTTCCTGCTGATGCTTTTGAACCTGTTCCGGCTGAAGGAAGCGAACAGGCGGTTTATTCATACCACGCACGGAGTCGATTGAAAAATTATGCCATGGAACGGAACATCCCCGAAATATCAGTGATAGTGCCTGTATATAGCGTCGAGCAATACTTGGCCGAATGTATAAGCAGCATTTTATCGCAAACGTTTACTGATTTCGAGTTGCTGTTGGTAGATGACGGCAGCCCGGACCGTTGCGGGGAAATCTGTGATGAATATGCGGGTAAGGATAAGAGAGTAAGAGTTTTCCATCAGGAGAATGCAGGGTTGAGTTGCGCCCGGAACAAAGGGCTGAAGCACGCATCGGGGACTTATATTGCATTTGTCGATTCGGACGATTACGTCACTTCCACCTATTTGCAGGAGCTTTACGCATCATTGCCTGCCGATAAGTCTCAAAGAGGAACGGTAATCTGCGGGTTCGATAAACTGTTTCCCGACGGTTCTTTGCATACCGTTCATGTTCCGCAACAAACCATCTTGCCGATGGACTGTTCGCGTGTGCTTGCAGAACTGGTTGGAAAGTACGTAATGTATGCCTGGGCAAAGCTGTATGACAACAGGCTGATAAAGGAACACGGTCTCCGGTTTGTTCCTGCTGTGTCGGGATTGGAAGATATGCTCTTTATGCTCGACTATCTTCCTTATTCGGATTTTCTGCTTATCCGCGATACTTCCACCTATATATATAGGGTGGGATATTCTATGGCTACATTATCCACTTGCATAAAAGATTTCCGCAGCGAATACGCCGCTTTTTCCAACTATCTGGAAAGAGTATGCCGATATAAGGAAACCTATCGGTTGGAGGATTCCTCTTTGGTCGGGGTATGGGATTCATTAACGGTGTTTTTTCATAAAATCCTGTTAGCAATCTATAAGAAAGAGAATCATTATAGCCGAAAAGAGCGGATTGTTTTTTTGCGTCAGTTGCTTTCATCCCACAGGAGGTGGATAGAAGAATGCTTCTCTCCCCGGTATAAGGCGGATAAGTTCTCAAGGTTTTTGCTGGTCAATGTCGGTGCGGTTGCTTTTGATGCGTGGATGCGCTGCCTGTGGGGAATTAAGTTCAGGTATATGTTTGGAGCGGAAAGATGATGGAACAATGTGTCATATCTGTAATAATACCGGTCTATAAGGCAGAAAAATACCTTTCCCGTTGTATCGCAAGTCTGCTTGCCCAGTCTTTTACAGCTTTTGAATTGTTGTTAATCGATGACGGCAGTCCTGACAACAGCGGCAAGATATGCCATGACTGGGCTGAAAGAGACTGCCGCATCCGTGTGCTGCATCAGACGAATGCAGGTGTCAGTACGGCCCGCAACAAGGGGCTGGATGAAGCGAAAGGAGAGTATATCGTTTTTGTCGATTCGGACGATTATGTAGGTACGGACTACCTGAAACATCTCTATGAGGAAAGGCCTTTGAATCTGGACTCCATTGTTGTACAGGGATTTACAGTTGTGTCGGAGCAGGCAGACAGGCAATATACAACCTCTTTTATTCCGTCGGTCTATACCGGTAGAGAAGTCAGGGAGCTGTTTCTCAATGATGAGATGCGGGATATGCGGGGACCGGTTGCCAAACTTTTCAGCCGGGTTCTCATTGAGCGGTTGGGGCTACGCTTTCCAGTAGAGATTTCTTTCGGTGAAGATACGATATTCAACTTTCAATATTTGTTTCATTGCCGGCAGGTGGTTGTAGGCAGCCATGTAGATTATGTCTATCGCGACGTACCCGGTTCTTTGACAAAGCGTCTGAATGATTTTGCATCGGAGTATGCAACTTTCAAATTATATAAATCGATTACTGTACGGCTTGCCGGAAAGTTAGACTTGAATGTGGCGGATATGAGAACTGCTTTCTCCTTTGTCGTGCTGTTTTTCCAGCGTGCATTGATTGCCGACTATCGCTCTGCCGGGAAAGTTCCTTTCTCATTACGGACCAAACATTTGCGCCGGTTGGCAGCGGAACAGCGTTCTTTCATGAAAGAGTTTTATCATCCCGGATATAAAGCGGACAAGTGGGGCAGGCAGTTCCTGTTGCATGGTTTCTGCTTTTGTTATAATCTCTATATGTCCGTACTTTGCAGTTGCCGGTTCAGGTACGTATTCGGTTATCCCGAAAAGGCATAGGGCAGGTCTGGTTTCATTTTACGATAAGAAGAAATGGAAATTCTATATTCAATCATTATTCCCCATAAGGACATACCTTGCCTGTTGCAACGGTGTCTCGACTCCATTTCGCCAAGGGACGATGTGCAGATTATCGTGGCAGATGATGACAGTTCTCCGGATGTTGTGGACTTTGCTCATTTTCCGGGCAGTGACAGGGCGGATGTGGAGATTCTCTTTACCAAAGAGGGCAGAGGAGCCGGTTATGCCCGTAATTGCGGACTTGCCAGAGCCAAAGGCAGATGGCTGGTATTTGCGGATGCTGATGATTTCTTTCTGCCCGGCTTCCTGAACGTATTGGATACTTACCGGAATACGGACTATGACTTGATTACGTTCCGTGCGGAAACAGTCGATTCGGATACACTGGCTCCGGTTCCGTCACGCCAGGTCCATAACGGGAAAATAGCGGAGGATATGGACCTTGAAATTCTGAAATACCGTAACGACGTACCCTGGGCTAAGATGGTTTCCGCAGAATTGGTACGCAGATACCGTATTTGCTTTGATGAAACGGTTGCCGCCAACGATGCCATGTTTGCCGCTTATGTGGATTATCATGCCCGTAAAGTAGCGGCATGTTCCGGGTATGTTTATTGTGTCACAGTCAGAAAAGATTCATTGCAGTATGGAGTGCGGTCAGACACTCTTCTTGCCCGTGTAAAGGTTGCTTGCCGTTACAACCGCTTTTTGCTGGATATAGGGCGTAGCGATAAGATGCTTTACAGTTATTCCCGTGTGACGGATTGCCGCAAGCACTTCGGCAGTAAAGGATATTGTAGAGCTTTGTGTATTTATCTTCGGTTTGAAAGTTGGAAAAACATATACAGGACTTTTGCAGAACTGTTGAAAAGTAAGTTTCATTGTACTTCCATAACCAAGGTTTTATAAATAATGTTTTACAATGTCAGAATCCCGCCTCCATAAAAGCTATCTGAATGCGCGTGTCAATGTATTCTTTTACCTTGTCACCCTTTTCATCTCCTTTTTCTCCAGGAAGATATTTCTTGAGAAACTGGGGGCGGACTTTGTCGGGCTGACGAGTACGATGCAGAACCTGCTTGGCTTTCTCAATCTGGCGGAGCTGGGCATCGGAGCTTCCATCGGCTATGTGCTTTACAAACCGATTTTCGACGGAAATCGGGACAGGATAAAGGAGATTGTTTCGGTACTGGCTTATCTCTATCGTAACGTAGGACTGCTGATTTTGGGTGCGGGACTGCTTTTGGCCTGCTTCCTGCCCTATATATTCGCCGATGCCGGCATCCGCCTCGGAGTAATCTATTTTGCTTATTTTGCATTTTTGACTTCCGCTCTCATCAGTTATTTTGTTAATTACCGGCAAACCCTGCTGGGCGCCGACCAGCGCAACTATGTAGTCACCGTTTATTTTCAAACGGCCAATATCATCAAGATTCTCCTGCAAATAGCATTGGTATGCTACGTGGGCAGTCTTTATCTGTGGATAGCCATTGAACTGACATTCGGCATTTTGTATTCGTTCATACTGAACTGGAAGATAAACCGGGTATATCCGTGGCTGAAGTGCAGTGTGTCGGAAGGCAGACTGAAATATCCGGAGAATAGGATTATCGTGCGTAAAGCCCGTCAGATGTTTGTACATAAGCTGGCGGGAATGGGCAGAACGCAGCTTTTGCCTTTTCTGGTCTACGCATTTACTTCATTGAAACTGGTGGCGTATTACGGTAACTATATGCTGCTGCTCACCAAGCTGAATCAGTTGGTCGATAACTTTCTGGGCAGTACCGGCGCAGGGGTGGGCAGTCTGATAGCCGAGGGGGATATGAAGCGTATCCAGCAGGTATTTTGGGAGTTGAGCTCATTGCGCTTTTTGATAGCCTCGTTTCTGACGTTCGCGTTGTATCATCTGATGGACCCGTTCATTACGGTGTGGCTGGGCGAGGAGTACATATTGCCCCGTTCCATCTTGATTGTGATTCTTACCAACTTCTTTATCAGTCAGTTCAGGGGTACGAACGACCAGTTCATTTTCGGTTACGGACTGTTTCACGACACATGGGCGCCGGTTGCCACACTGGCGATAACAGTAGCGGTGGCATTGGCAGGCGGCTATTTGTGGGGACTTCCGGGAGTATTGCTGGGAGATATAGCCAGTTCGATAACCGTTATCAGTATCTGGAAGCCTTACTTCCTTTACAAAGAGGGGTTTAAAATGTCCGTGAAGTCATATTGGAAAAATATATTCCGGTATCTGCTGCTTGCCGTTCTTTCATGGGGGCTGACGGATGCGGTACTTTGTTTCCTTCCGTTGGCGAAGCCGTCCCGGGGATATGGCATGTGGATTGTATATGCGCTGGTCTCCTCTCTGGTATTTCTGCTGATATTGTGCAGCAGCTTCTATTGCTGTTCGGCAGGGATGCGTTCGCTGGTGAAGCGTTTGCGGCGTAAATAGAATGCATACATGTGGAGTTTATTATAATTTATCCCCATTAAACTGAAAGTTTATTCCTATTGAACCGGAAGTTTATTCCTAATAAACTATGAGTTTAATGGGGATAAACTTTTATCGGTACTGAACGAACATTCCCCGATAAGTGCCGCATAGCGTTGCCTTGGCAAGTGTGCCTTGTCCGTGCAGCAGATATACGGCCGCTTTTTTAGGAGCGGCGAGGATGCAGAGGTAGGTGCAAGACAGGTATTTCCTGATGCCTTGCAGATTTCGGCGGGCGAAGAGCACGCGGGCGCGCGACAGGTAGAACTCCCGCATCGGACTGCCTCGCTTCGCCGTCATGCTCTCTTTGTGGTAGACTACGGCAGCAGGTTCGTACCATAGGCGGTAACCGGCTTTCCTAAGCTGTGCAGACCAGTCCAGCTCTTCGTAAAAAAGGAAATATATTTCGCTCATGGGGCCTGCATCCTGTAGCGCCTGCCGGCTTACCATCATGGCGGCTCCGTGCAATGAGGCGGTTTCGCAGGGAGTACGGAAGCGCGGGCCGTCCTGTTGCATGAATCCGATGGATGTGTTGCGCAGTGTAAGGGAACTTAGAGGAGTGAAGCCTGCATATTGCAGGATGTCCGGACAAGCGGCGAATTTCAACATGGGCGATACGCCGCCGTTACGTTGCGGGTCGCACTCCATGCGTCGTACCAACGCATCCAGTACCGGTTCTTTGATGAGGGTGTCGTTGTTGATGAAAAAGAGATAATCTCCTCCGGCGGCTTTCAGTCCGGCATTGTTGCCGCCGGCAAATCCGTTGTTGATGTTCCGCACCACTTTGACCGGAGGAAAGGAGGCGGGGTTGTCCGATGCAGGGCTGCCTGATAAGGAGCCGTCCGGTACGAGGTTACCCCTGTATCGTTCCTGTATTTCTTCCGCTTCGGGCAGGCGTGAACCGTTGTCCACAACGATGATTTCGTAGTGCGGATAGGTTTCGTGGTTGCGGAAAGAGTCTATCATTTCGCAGGTATCGCGCAGCCCGTTGTAGTTGACGGTGATGATGGAAACAAGCGCTTTCATGGTCTTTTCCTATTTTTTCTTCAGCCAGAATACAGCCCAGTTTCTGAAGCTTACATATTTTCCGAGCCGCAGGCGTCTGAAGCGGCAGGCGGTTTCTATTTTTTCAAGCAGCGACATCCGGTGTCCCGCCCAGATTACATCGTTCAGGGTGTAGGACAGGTATTTGCGGATGACCGTTTCCCATTCGGGATGTTCTTGCCCGAGTGCCTGCATTTGGGTACATACGGTGGTGTATCCCTCGATGTTGCGCATTCCGAAGCGACTGGTCATAATGGAGTGGGGACGTATCCTTCGCCCGAAGAAAGCCTCGGGAACGTAGCACGTTCTTTGTGCATTCAGATAAATCATCATAGTGAAAGAATGGTCTTCGTGGATAATGCCGGGATGAAAGCAAGTGAAGCATTTTTTCAGGAACAGGCGATTGACCATGCACAGGTAAACGGGAGTGAGGAACAGACGGTTGCTCAGCTCATAATCCAGCATTTCCATGCCGGAATGTACGGATTCGTCTATTTTCCCTTTTCTGTCATAATTGGGAATATTCTGGCTGTCAGCCGACTCTGTCAGCGGTTTTGCATCGAAGAAGATGAAGTCCAGTTCTCTTTTCTCGCACAAATCATGGCAGTGCCGGAGGGCTTGCGTATCCAATATGTCGTCACTGTCCATAAAATATATGTACTTGCCGGTAGCATGCAGCAATCCTCGGTTGCGTGCAACGGATAATCCCTGGTTGGGCTGCGCGTACCACCGGATTCTTGCGTCGCGTTTCGCGTATTCTTCGATGATGCCGCGGCTTCCGTCGGTAGAGCCGTCGTCGATAAGGATTATCTCCAGCTCTTTCAGGGTCTGGCCGCAAATGCTGTCCAGCGTCCTGCGCAGGTAGGCAGCCGTGTTGTATATGGGGATGATAACGGAAATTTCGGGCATGGTATTTTACTTTTTTATTCGGACAATCTGTTCATACACTTTTTTCATCTGTTCTTTCCAAGAAAGGTGTCGGATGGAATCTCTTATTTCCCGCGGCGTCACGGTCATGTGTTGGAAGAACTCTATCAGGGCGGGGATGCTGACGGGACTTTCGTCGGCGGGCACTTTCAGCGTGTAGGGCATGCGGTCGAAATCATCGTCCGTTTCGGAGTAGATGAAGCCGAACCCGCGCGCCGCATATTCCCTGTTTTTCAGGGTCTTGATGTTGTATATGCCGCTGCGATGCCGTGCCAGACTGCCTATGGCAAAGTCTGCCCGGTTGAAAAGCGCGTCCAACTCCTCGCCATGCTTTGCTCCGTACAGGATGACGAACGGCTGCAAGCAGTACCGGCGGATGAGTGTTGCAATGTTTTTCTCTTCCCGCCTGCCGCTCGGTTTGCCTATCAGATGGAAATAGACTTTATATTCGGGGTTGTTGCCGTAATATGCTCCCAGGCCTTTCAGCAACCGGTCGAAACCATGCCAGAAGTGGATTTCGGCAACTCCTATCAGGTGGAGTTCCTTGCTCGTGCCGTGCCGGAGAGAGCGCAGGGGGATGTGGGCGAAATCTATTCCGTTGGATATGCGGATGGTGGGGCGACCGAATATCCGGTCATCGCTGGAGAAGGTTACAATGAAATCGACGTACCTGCAGAACGCATGGCGGAACAGCTTGTCCGTGTACAACTGCACTTTCTCCATGCCGGAAGAATATTCGTGGTCATAGGGATATGTGGGTATCTCCAGCAGCACTCTTACACCCTGCTTTTTCAGCATCCTCACGAAGTGTATGGTAAAGGGATTGGCGTTGTGATAGGAGCGGATATATACGCATTGTATGCCTTCCCGGCGAACGTATTGCAGGATAGGGGCGAACGACAGCCGTTTTTTTATTTTGGCGGGTATTCCTTTGCCCAAATCGGCAAGCACATCTTCGTCTATCATCCACTTCCGGCTGCCGTCGTTGCCAACCTCGTAGTGGCAGGTGCGTACATCTGCCCCGCATAGCCTGAGGGCGTCCGCCTGGTATCTGATTTTCTTACTGATACCGTTGTATTCCTGAAATCCGTAAAAAACAAGAAAAAGGGTTTTCATGGGCGGAGGTCATTTATATGTCGAGTGATTGATATACCTGAATCAGCTCATCGGCTGTCTTTTTCCACGAGAATTGCCGGGCCCGCAGCAGTCCGTATTCCCGTTGCTGCCGATAGAGCGCGTCTTCATTTTCGAGACGCAGCACTGCACCGGCTATTTCTTCCGGCCGACAGGGGTCTGCGGCAAGTATGTCCGGACCGCCCACTTCGGGCATGGAAGAGGTGTTTCCCGTAATGACGGGAGTGCCGCAAGCCATAGCTTCCACCAGAGGGATGCCGAAACTCTCGCGCAGCGAGGGGTAGAGGAAAGCGAATGCTGCATTGTACAGTGTGGCGAGGTCGGCGTTGTGGATATAGCCGGGATAGAATAGGTGCCGTTTCAGGCGGTTACTGATATTTTCCTGTTGCAGCAGCCTGTCTATATAGGTTTCGTTGAGGTCTGCGATGAGCAGCGGACGCCTTACGGACGATTTTTCCAGATAAAGGCTGTAGGCTTTCAGCACCCGCGCCGTATTCTTTTTAGGGTCCGTGTTTCCCAGGAAGAACAGGAAGTCTTTTTGGGGGATGTAGCGGTTTACTATCTGCATGTCTATGTCGTCCATCGGACGGAAATGTCTGCTATAGCCGTTGTAGATGGTCGTGATGCGGTCGGCGGGAATGTTCAGGGCTTCGCGGATGCGGTTGCGTTCGAAGTGCGAAACGGTAATGATTTTCCGGCATTTCTTCAGAATCCGTGGTACGGTGAGGCGGCGGTAGTGCCGGCCCATTTCCTGATAAAGCGAGGGACTGCGCTGTTGGCGGGGTTCCAGATAGATGATGTCATGGAGTGTCAGCACCAGCGGAACCGGACAGCAGAGCGGGGCTGTGTTGGACGTGCAATGCAGCAGGTCCGCCCCTAAATGTTTCACCGCCAGCGGCAGGGCTATCTGTTCCCAAAGCGGGTAGGTGGGACACGCCACTTCCACAATGGAGAGGTTGGCAGATTCTTCCAGGCAATGGTCTTCGCCCGGAGCCACGATGATGTAGTATTCATTGCCGTCGTTCCGTTTCTGCAATTCGCGGATGGTTTCCAGTGCTACGAAATCCATGCCGTGCTTGTCGGGACGGAAAATCCGTTGGGCTTCTATGGCTATCTTCATGCTGTGTACTCCTTATTTCTTTTTATAGAAGAACCGTTTTATATGGCTGAATACGGCTGTAAACATAAGTACCGGGAGCGCCCAGATGGCTTTGCGGAGACGGCGGCTGACTTCTCCTTCGGGCAGTGCCATGAGGAAGGTGAGGATAAGCGTTGCAAGCAGTACGTACCACTTGGGAGCCCAGGTCCAGTTCAGCAGGGTGACACCTGCCGTGCATAGCAGAATTAGTGCGATAAGCAGGAAACGGGAAGGCATCAGCCACTGAAAAAGTTTGAGGGCATAGTCCCATTCACCTTTCAGCAATACCAGCGGGAGATACCTCAGCGCAAAGAATGTGCTGGTATATTGCGAACGGATCCAGCTGATGCGTTGCGTCTGGTAGCCGTCTGCATTATCTTCTTTCTTGCTGTAACATACCACTTCTGCCAGATATTCGGTGTAGATGTTCTGTTCCAGCAGTACGGTTTCCATCGCCTTGCTTATATCGGAGCCTTTCAGCTTGGGAGCACGTTCGTGGAACATGGCGAAATCGAATGCCATTGCCGAACCTATGAGAGCCGAGGAAAAGCCCATGCGGGTATGTGCCAGACGGAAAAGATTGTTGTTGATTTCTTCGCTGGTGGCATTGAGAACAGCGATGCTGGTATTCAGGTTCTCCGCTATGCGGTGTGCCTGGATGGAATCGCAACCGGAGTAGTAGGCGTTGTTGAACATGCTGAGGGCGTTCGGCACGATATGGTTGTCGGAATTGAAGATGACAATCAGGTCGTATTCATCGGGAGCGTAGCGTTCCATAACCTGCTGGATGGCGTAGACTTTGGTGCAGTATTCCTTGTCGGGCACTACGATGTTTACGGGCATTTGCAGCAGGGTGACAAGGTCCTCTTCGGGCAGTTGGGTGGCTGCTACGGCAACGTCGTATTTGTCGCGCGGGTATTGCTGGGTGTCCAGAAAGCGGTTGACGGATTCAATTACTTCTTTCCCGTTGCGCAATACGGTAAAAAGCACTAAGAAACGGTGCTGTACGGCTGCCGCCGGATAAGGGTTCTTGTACTTTCCGAGCGAGAAGAGTGCGCAGAGAAACAGGTAGGCTACCGGAATAGCCAGCAGCAGGAATAGGACGGAATCTGTCATTTGTAGCGCATTGTTGCTCTCATCCATCCACCAGTCTATGCTGAATATGTTAAAAATGTTGGACATCATAGCATCGAATCTTTTTTAGTTGTGGTTAATAATGCCTGCTGTTTTTCAATCGTCAGACGTTCGTCTATATATTTTCCGTTCATCAGTATGCCCAGGAACATAATCATCATAATGCCGGTGGGGAACTGGGTGAAGAATGCGTTCCCGTAGGCGCTGAGCATCATGCCGAATATGCCGCAGGCAAGTGCGGTGAGCAGGTGGCGCAGCTCGTCATTCCTTATTTTGAACATGATGCAGTAGCATCCCCATAGCAGGCTGCCCGCATAAATCAGCAGGTAAAGGAGAATGCCCACAATGCCCGTTTCCGTCCATATCTTGACGTAGGTGGAGTCATTGGGAATGGTGGTTGTCAGCCTGCTTCCGAATCTCCGGGCTTCCACACCGCCCAGGCCGAGCCCCTCGCCGAACGGTCTGTTCCTGAGATACTCCGCCAGCTTTTTCTGGTTCTGCTTTCTTACCAGATAGGACGCGTCTTTATTGGGACGGAATGCCGTGCGCATGCGCCGTATCATGTAGTTGCTTTCTCCCACGTATGTAAATGCGAAGAAAACATAGATGCAAATTCCTCCCACTGCGGCAGCACTCATCAGTTTGATGTTCTTGCTGATAAGCGCAAAAAGCAACAGACTGCCCAGGGGCACTACGATAGCTCCTCGGGTACCTGTAATGAACATCGAGTATAATGAGAGTGCGGAGATGGAAAAGTAATATACTTTCAGGCTGGACTTCTTGCTGAACAAGCCGGCAATACCGAACAGCGCGCAGGTGAATCCCATGTTGGAACCGTAATTCCCCGCATCGGTAAAGATGGAGAAGTAGCGGGTGATCTGGGGCAGCAAGTGCGTTTTGTACATGCCGCTTTCCATCATGGCATTGTATTCGACGGCGTCGAAACCGATGAATTTCTGGCAGAGGCCTTTCAGTATGGCGATGAGCGTAAGTATGGAGAACAGGAACATCAGCCGGCTGATTTGCTTATAGGATGTTGCCAGCAGCACCGTGATTAGGGACACGAGAAACGTATTGTAGATGAATCCCCTGGAATAAATCCATGCTTCCAGGGATGCGGTGGGGTTAACGACTTCCATAAGGCAGTACACCGCCAGTACGGCACCCCCTATGGTGAGGATGTTGACGGCCCGTTTCCAGGGAAAACGGTAGTGCAGCGCCGTCTGGACGATGACGATGAGAAGCACGCTCCACCAAATGATGTCCGACAGTATGCTGAGTCCGTCCTGCCCGCTGTAACGCGCCAATGGGGTGAAGAAATAATTGAAAATGAATAGCAGGAATAGGAAGCGTTCCGGTTTGCGAAGATGCAAAATCAGAATACACAAGAGGGCGGGCAGTGCCGCCACCAGTCCTGCTATCGCTAAATTTTGCTTCAAAGTAGCTGCGACGATACATCCTAAACCGATGCAGAGTACGGCAAAGGTTAAGGCGGGAGATGATATGTAACTTCGCTTGATACTCATTTTACAGCAGCTTTTTTAGCGGTCAGTCCCAGTTGGGACAATCGGCTGACGAAGCTGTGGAGAGGTGTCTTGGGCGGTAATTCGCCGGTGAACGATTCCACGACTTCACGGTCGGCATTGTTGAGATAAAGTGATAACGGAGTGTTACCCAGCATTTCTTTGATGGATTTCAGGTTGATATCATCGTTTTTGCCCCATAAACGGCAGGCGTTGGCTATGAGCAGGTTGACATCGGCTTGTTTCAGTACGGTCAAAGGCAGGCTGGCAGTGCTTATGGACGGGTATTCCACAAGAATGATGTCCGGTATCTGCTCGGCGGAGTTCAGTTGCCAGAAATCGGATAGTTGTTGTGCCCGGACGTATTTCTTGTCGTTGGTCTCAAAATCGACATCGTGTTTTACGATACGGGTGCGAAGTCCCACGGAAGCCCAATGGTCGGCAAAATATTTGGCCAGAAAACTTTTACCTTCCCGCTCTTCCATACTGAGCAGGTTGATGACGGTAGGGCGTCCTGTTGCCAGATACCTGTCGAGCTGATGGCAGGAATAGGCGGCGGCACGGCGGTTGCATACTTTCAGGAATCCTCGGAACTTCAGGTTGCTGATGCCGTTGAATGCGGCGATGACGGGCAGGCCGCTAAGGCGGTGACTGCGTTCGGCATCCCGTAGCGTGCGGTCTGTCAGTTCAATGATGAGGAAGTAGAAAGTAATGAATATCAAACTGCCAATCAGAGCAGCCACGACGTAGAGCAGGCGCTTACGGCCGTTGTCGGTAAGCGGAAACTCGGGTGGAGCGATGATTTGCAGGTTGGCAGTGGTCATTTTTATGTTCTGTAGGCGGAGCCGCGCTTCGGACAGTCCGCGGAGCTGTTCACGGTAGGTGTCTTCGGCTATGCCGATGGCACGCTCCTTACGTTTTACTTGAGTGCCCACTGGAGCAAATTCCCGATATTGGTTCAGGATGTCGTTCCGGCGTTCCTGAAGGACTTTCAGTTCGGCCTTTGTTTTTGCCTCGTTGATACATGCCATCAGCCATTCTGTTACCATATTATCGATACCGACACCCTCTTTGGTGAAATTGTATTCGTTGAGGTTGTCTGAAATCTGGCTGATTCTATTTTCCGAGTTTCGCAAATCGGTCCTGTTCTGTCGCAACTGTTCGTTGTCTTTTAGTTCCGTATCCGTTGAAAAGATTTCCTGCTCCAGGATATTCTGGTTCAGTTCCGTAACTTTTTCAAGTTCTTTGAGCAGCTTCGTGTTATCGCGTATAATCTTGGCGCGGATGTCCATTTTATCTTCCAGCATCCGACGGAGAGCCACGGCACTTTTGTAGGTTCGTTGGGCAAGTTCCTCACGGTCGTCCAGATTGTATTTGGTTACCGCCAGCTCTTTACTCTGATTGTCGTAGTTGATTACCGAATGCTCTACATTATAGTGCATCAGGTTGTCTTCTTCTTTGTTGAGGTTGGTTTTGGCAAGTCTTACTTGCTCCTCAAAGTAAGCGATGGCACTGTTCGTGGCGCTGAAACGGAGTATTTCGTATGCTTTGATAAGTTCGTCCTCTAAAATCTTGATGGTGTTTTGGGTGATACCCGGGTCGGGACTTGTGTAGGTAAAGCTTATCAGGTCACTTGTGCCCAGACGTTTCACGGTTATCTGCTCGAGTGCGTGGAAACTGTAAAACTCCGTAGGACGGCTGAACATGGAGTATACAAAGTTGGCGGCACTTTCCTGACGGTATGCTTGCAGGTTCCCGACGGTTTTGTCCAACGAGGAACGGTCTACCAAAGCCAGCACTTCTTTGGGTGTATGCTGCAGGAGTTGGCGGTAGTGCTTTGCCTGGATGTACATATTGTCCTGCCACTCCTCGCCATATACAAGGTTTGTGGCAAGCAAGCGGAGAGAGACCTTCTCCAATGTGCTTTTGGACTTGGCTATGTTGACGAGATTGTCGAAAGTGCTGCTGATGTTTTCAATCTTACTGCCGTCAATATTGGTAACATTGGTTACACCGGCATAGATATTACTGTTTACAGTATAGCTGAACGGCAGGAACTGGGTGAAGTACGCCACCAGTGCTGTGACAATAAATCCACCCCACAACAGCCAGTAACGGATGCGGTAGAAGAATTGTGCTATAAACTGTATTATATCCATAAGATTTTATTTCCCTTTGATTATTTTTACATTTGTCAGCATCTCGAGTAAAATGATGGCGTTATGCAGCGAAACGCGTGCTTCGGCATAGGAAGTCACCGCTCCGGAACGGCGCGCACGCTCCAGTGAAAGAGAGATGATGTCTATTTTACCTTGTATAAAATTGTTCTCCGAGATTTTCATCTGAGCGTTGTAGAGGGCGGCATTCTCCGCTTTGGCTTTGATGGTTGCCAGTTGCGCCGTCACATTGTTATATGCTTCCAGCACTTTGAGCCGCCGTTCTTCCATTACTTCTTCCTGCGTGTATTGAAGCTGCTCGATGTTGTAACGATAGTTCTTCAGCCGGAGCGGACGGTTGAATAAATCGCCGAGACCTACACTGAAACTGGCTCCTACGTTGAAGGTGTACCGGGAACTGGCTGTGGTGGACTGATACCAGTCGTTGTAGGAATCGCTGTTGTCGTTCAATACGTTGTAACGCCCGTATGCATAATTTCCGTTCAGCCGGAAGTAGTTCCACCAGTTTCTTTTTTCTATGCGGTATTGGTTCTTTACCTGCTCTACCTGGGAGTGTGCCCGCTTTACAGTGGCGTTTTCTATGACGGCATCCATAAATACGGAAAGGGGCGGCAGATCAAAACCTTCGATATAGTGTTGCGTTTCCGGTAGCTGGCTTCCTGAGATACTCTTCTCCAGAATGGCATCGCTTTCTTTCAGTGCCTCCAGAATTTTGATACGCTCTTCACGGGTCATGTCCGTCTGGGCATGGATGGACTGGGGCAACAGGAACAGAATAAATGTAGCTGTACAGAGATATGATAGGGGATGTGTATGGGCTTTTATCATTTGTCTGTTTGTTTTTTTAGTTTTAATACTTACACGTTCTCTTTCTGTACAAAAGCGGTGAACGTTTTTAGAAGTATCTTCATGTCCAGCCGGAAACAGAATTCTTGTGCATATTTAATATCCAGTTGCTTTCGTTCTTCCGCCGACATCTTACCGGCTCCGCCACGCTTTTCCACTTGCCAGAGCCCGGTCAGTCCGGAAGGAGCCATGAAGCGGTCTATGTATGCGTCGCTGGTCAGCAGTTCGGCCTCATAGAGCGGAAGCGGACGGTTGCCTACGATGCTCATATCGCCTTTCAGGACGTTGAATAGCTGCGGAAGTTCGTCAATGCTGTATTTACGGATGAAACGGCCGATGCGTGTGACGCGCGGATCGTTTTCTATCTTGACAAACGGGCTTTCTTTGGATTGGGCCTTTTGCCGGAAAAAATCTTTTTCCGGTATGATGAAATCATCAGAAATCAGTAAGTTTGCTTCTTCATCGGAAGAGCCTGTGAGGTCGTCGAACCGGATGTCGGGGGTATCGTCTGCCGCTTCTTCTTCCATTTTGTACTGGTTGAGGGCATTGAGTTCCTTCAGCTTCTTGTCCGCATTGGTGTACATGGAGCGGAACTTCAGGAAGTTGAATATCCGGTAGTTACTGCCTACGCGTTGCGACTTATAGATGACTTTACCCTTACTTTCGAGACGGATGGCAATGGCAGTGCCGATAAGTAACGGAGATAGTATTATCAGGGCGCATATGGCAAACAAAATGTCGAACGCACGTTTCCATGCGGGCAGATGAAATGTGTTAAGCATCTTTCGGTGGCTTTGGCTGAATTCCTGCATTTTATGCTTTTGACGCACTTGCAGGAACTGGGTCATTCGGTGGATGCTCGTTTCATCGGCTTGTGGCGGCAGTGTATTATTGACGCCTGCCTGCAGATAGGCTTTGCGGGCTTCTGCCGGCAATCCTTCGGTGATAAGTATTATGTATACGCGTGGAAACCTCTTGTGGAGGCAGGTGATGTCAAGGCAATCCTTTTCTGTGTCGGTTTGCTCGTAAAGGATGGATGTGTTATACCGTTCGCGGATGCCGTCTATGATTTTGGCAGCTTTACGGGCACCGGAGACAGTAACGAACATGCCATTGGTAACCTTGCTCAGGTGGTCGATGGCAGTCTGGCTGTTTCCTATGTAGATATAATATAGCATATCTTCCTTTCAGTTCTTTTTCAGATGTATTTCTTGATGCGTGCCCTGAGTTCCAACGGGTTGAATGGCTTGAGTATGTAATCTGCCGCTCCGGCTTCGAGCAACTGGATGCGTTCGACGGTACTTTCCTCACTGGAGAGCATCACTACGGGGATATGTTTGAACAGCTCGTTCCCTTTCAGATAGTACAGGAATTCATTGCCGCGCATGTGGGGCATGTGAATGTCGGAGATGATAAGGTCGGGGACATTGCCTTCGTTAAGCCACTCAAGAGCCTTTAGAGGGCTTTCAAAATATTCCAGGTCGTATTCTGTCCCTAAATAAATCTTAAGTACGCGGCCTATGGTGGCTTTGTCATCAACCAGTAAGATTTTTTTCATTGTTCTGTTTATTATAGCGTTGTTGCTTTGTTTGTTTACTATGCAGTAATAAAAAAACTGTTGTTTTATTGAACTCGTCCAATTACTGACGACAACAATGAATATTTGCTAACCTGCTTTAACGCAAAATGAGAAAAAACGTGAGAATATGTTTGCCGGTGTATTTCTTCACGTTTTTCGGGTTGCCGTATAGATTGGCCATATTTCAGTCTCTATTAAGCGGAGTCAAATTTTCAATAGGATATACGTCTTTGTTGTGTGACTGATACCAGTTGTTGTCTTGTTGTCCGCCGGTGGTAATCCACGACTGGAACTTGTCATATATCATAGTGACGTTTCTGTTCTCAAAAGGCCATGCAAATTCTTGAGGGATTACAACAGCCCAGGCAAGGTTTTCTTTGCTGAGATAGTATCTGTTTTCGGCAACGGATGAGTCGTCATTACCGCTATTGAAGTAATGAGTACCGCCCAAGTCTGTCGGAGCAAAGCCCGCTACGTGTACTTCCGTACGCCTCCTTTGGGTTGTGGCGGGAGCTGTGATGGCGAAAATATCAATATTGTTGATGTTCAGGTCTTCCGGCTTTACATTGGCGGAGACGGGAAATTCCATGATGATGTTATATTCCTTGGTATCTTTTTTGAACGGACCGTTTTCAAGGGTGTTGATACGCTTTTCAGTACCGGTATACTGGCTGCCCCACAATTCGGTGCATGCATCACTGAAGAGGAGATAAGTGGGGATGCTTTGCTTATTCTCGAATGATACGTCTTTTCCATTGGTTCTGAACTTGTCGGGCTTTATATCTTGAGAGAGTTTAGTGAAGCGGATACCGGCCCCCAATGTCTTGGCTGCACCTGCGGCTCGCAGTTCAAGAGTCATTCTGAGGCGTGTCACTATACCGTTTTTATCTACTTGCAGTTTTTTTCCGGACATTACGATTACAAGGTCGTTCATGTCAAAATCGCCATATGCAGGCCAATTGTCCTCAAAAGCAAACGTATACACGTCGCTGTCTTTGATTTCGATGGGGAAGTCGGGGTCTTTCTCTTCTTCACCCTTATTGCCTTCGTCATAGATTCCGCCGCAAGTCTCGATGGTGTATTTGGATTCATCATAACCGGTATTGACGCTTTCGTTCTTCTTAAACGGGTGATACTGGCTCAGACCCTCTATTTTTCCTTCTATGACCAGATTGTTGCTTAATAATTGGACGTTGGTGGGCTCTTCGAATTTAATTTTTTCGGCCTTAATCATTGACTTGTCATTGTTGGTGACATTCACTGCCTGGAAAATGACGTCACCGCGTTTTACTTCGAATTCTCTGGCTTTAATCATGGAGCCGTCTATCAGCGTGAATTTGGAGTCGGTCAGGCTTTCTATTTCGGGTACAGGCAGCCACTCTGTGTCAGTTTCGTTGGCACGGCCGGCGGTAATGGCCCCCTTGTTTAATGTTACGTTTCTGAACTTGAATTCTTTTTTCACAATAACGGTGCAACTGTTGTATAGGACATCGGATGATGAGTTTGTAAATTTAGATGTTTCGATGAAGCCATCGTTGTACACAGACAGGCCACCCTCTATTTCATAGCCGCTTATCCGGGCCTCATAATGGTTGATGATGACGGTTGCGGTGGAGTTGTTGGTTCTTGTCTTACCGTCAGTTTCATCGAATCTGACACTGCCGTAATTGAATAACCTGCCGCCATTGAGTTTTATATTCGTAGCACTGTTTAAGTCGGCCTTATTCAAAATCCTGGCATCGATGAAGTTGAGTTCATGAGCGTTTAATGTGCCGTGATTGATGACGTTGCTGCCGTTGATGGTGATTTTGTCGGCGACTTCGATTTTTCCTGCGTTGAATAGTTCCGGTTGCTTGCCAAGATTCATTGTCAGGCTTCTATTGGCTGAAATTGTACCGAAATTCTTGGTAGGACATCCTAAACTGAGAGAAGCGCATTCGAGGCTGCCGTCATGTTGCAGGGTAAGGGTGTTTTCATTACCGATGGTAAGATTGTTTGCAATGATTCTGCCTCCGTCCATTACATATATATCGAGGTTTGAATTTAGGCTGCTCCAACCGTTTAATTTCCAGACGCCCTGTACGAATACAGTTGCTCTGCCGCTGTTTGTTTTTAGCTGGATGGTATAAGGAGAATCCGATGTGTATTCTTTTCCTATGATATACTTCGCTCCGTTGGCAAGTGTGCCTGTATTCCAAGGGTCAATGTAACCATCCGATACACTTGGAACGGCTGGTATCACTTCCGCTTCCTTATATTCTTTATCGGCGATTTCCGTTATGCCGGCTGCCTGTGCCGCTTCGAATGCCGAGTGGGAATTACCGGCAGTCTTGTTTGCGGCTCTTGTTCTTGTACCGGTTGAAACATTGTACAGTTTGCATTCCAATATACCTCCGTTTTCAGGGATACTGTATTCGTATACTTCTTTGCGTTGCTTGGGATCGGTTTGACGGATAAACAGTCTTGTTGCGGCTTTGGAGACGTTGATTTCCGCGTTGTAATTTCCGTTCTTGTTGGCAGTGCCCACCGCAATGGGGACAGCGCTTATGTCGGATATCGGGTTGGCGGTAAAGATTTCAATAAGATACTTATATCGCCCGTCAAATTCATCGTTTATCTCAACATTCAGATTTACGGTGTTGACCATGGACCAGTCAAAACCATCGGGGGCGGTAAAGTCTTCTCCTAAGGGATTTTCTTTCGGTTTTGTCTGAATGCCCCTTTCAGGATCGTACACATCATCCGTACAACTGGAAAGTGCCAAAGTGCTGACAATGGCTACCACAACTGAAAAACGGTAGAATAATTCCATAGGCTGATTTATAATGTTTTTATGTTTTGTTTGCTTATTGAATAAAATAATCAACTTTTAATTGAATATGCCGCAAAGATAGCCATAATATTCGGATTGTTACTTGTGAATATTGTCTTTTTTGATAAAATAAGGCGAATATTTTGCTGAATCCGACCATTTACCCGTTTTGAAAACTTGTAAATATTGTCCGGAGCGAATAAAAAGGAGAAGTCTGAAAGGGAGTAAAGAGGAAAAAAAAGAGGAAATTACTCTTTGGTAATTTCCCCTGCCAAATCCGAATTCATCCGGCGACGGATTTCCGCCTGGCTAAGTCCGTGCCCGAGCAGGAACATGAGTTTGGTAACAGCGCATTCGGGCGTACTGTCGTAGCCGCTGATAACGCCGGCTTCGAGCAGATGCAGTCCGGTTTCGTAGCGTCCCATCTCAACACCGCCGCTTTGGCATTGGGTAATGTTGACAATGACGATGCCTCGTTCTGTTGCGTCCTTCAGTTGCCGGATGAACCAGTCCTTTTGCGGTGCATTGCCGGAACCGAATGTCTTGAGAACCACTGCTTTCAATCCCGGAACGTGAAGTACAGAATCGATGATGCTTTCCTGAATACCCGGAAACAGGGTGAGGACTACGACATTGGTGTCGAAAAGATAATGCGGCTTCATCGGTCGTGCAGGGTCGGGGCGACGGATGATGTGTTCGTTGTAACGGATATGGATTCCTGCTTTTGCCAGAGCGGGGTAATTGAAAGAGCGGAAAGCGTTGAAATTTTCGGCATTGATTTTGGTAGTCCGGTTGCCGCGCATCAGTTCATTTTCAAAGAAGATGCACACTTCGGGGACAAGGGCTGTGCCGTCCGGACGTTTGGCGGCAGCTATTTCGATGGAAGTAATCAGATTTTCTTTTCCGTCCGTGCGCAATGTCCCGATGGGTAGCTGCGAACCGGTAAGGATAACAGGCTTTGCAAGGTTTTCGAGCATGAAGCTGAGTGCCGATGCCGTATATGCCATAGTGTCGGTTCCGTGCAGGATGACAAAGCCGTCAAAGTTTTCGTAGTTGTCATTTATAATTGCGACAATTTTGGCCCACAGGGAAGGTTCCATGTCAGAGGAGTCGATAGGCGGATCGAACTGATAGGACGAGATGTGATAGTTGAAGCGCTTTAATTCGGGAACATGCTTGAGCAGGTGGGCGAAATTGAAATTTTCCAGTGCACCTGTTTCCGGATTTTCTATCATTCCGATAGTTCCGCCCGTGTAAATCAAGAGAACGGAAGGATAATCTGCTTTCATAAATATCTCTTTTTTCTTTTTTTCGGGCACAAAGATAATGTAAACCGATAACAGAATAAAATGAACTTGTCCATTTTTTATGTTGAAATGTAGCTTATCTTCGTATTATTCACAGAGATACGTAAAAAATGGAATTTAAGTTGTCTTACTCTCCTGCCGCTTTACCGTTTTTACCTAAATCTTCTTTCAGATGTGAGATGGCTTTTTGTGCGTTTCCTTTGTATTCGTCGAGCAGGGTAACGAAGCGGCTTCCGATAATGGCTCCGGACGCATGGGAGCAGGCTGTATCGAACGTCTGCCGGTTACTGATGCCGAAACCTACCATGCGTGGATTACGCAGGTTCATATCTTGAATCTTCTTGAAATAGACTTGTTTCCGGGCGTCGAAATCTTTCTGCGCGCCGGTGGTGGCTGCTGATGATACCATATAGATGAATCCGTCGGTATGGGCATCTATTTCGCGGATGCGTTTCTCGCTGGTTTCGGGGGTGATGAGCATGATGACCCGGATGTCGTATTTCTGTGCGACGGCCTTATAATTTTCTTCGTATTCCCTGAAAGGCAGGTCGGGGATGATTACGCCGTCAATGCCGCATTCCGTACATTTCAGGCAGAAAGCCTCAAAGCCGAAGTGCATAATCGGGTTGAGATAGCCCATTAATATCAACGGGATACGGACATCCCGGCGGATGTCCTGCAACTGCTCAAAGAGGATGCGGAGAGACATTCCGTTGCGCAGGGCGCGGGTGGCGGCATCTTGAATGACGATGCCGTCTGCCATCGGATCGCTGAAGGGAATGCCGATTTCTACCATATTCACTCCGTTCTTTTCGAGTGTACGGATTACATCGGCTGTGCTGTTGAGCATGGGGAAGCCGGCACAAAAGTAGACAGACAGCAGGTTTTTGGGGCTGTCTTGGAAGAGTTGGTTGATACGATTCATAGTGAGTTTGTTATTACAGATTTATTGATGACAGTTACGTTATCTGCCGGTCGGCGGTTATGTCGTCAGCCGGCAGTTTCACCGGTTCTTATTGCCTGGAGGAATTTTCCGATGCGTTCTACATCTTTGTTTCCCGGAGCCGTTTCAAAGCGGCTGTTGATGTCGATACCGGCTAGTTTGGGGTGATGAAACTCCCTGATGGCTTTAACGCTGTAAGGGTTGATTCCGCCGCTGAGCAGAAAAGGCGTCATTCCGCTGTAACGGTGCAGCAGGTTCCAGTCGAACTGGTTGCCGGAGCCGCCATACAGTGATGTCTTGGCATCAAAGAGGTAATAATCGCATAATCCCTTGTAGTCGGAAACGGTTGCCAGGTCTTTTGACTGTGAAATGGAAAAAGCCTTGATAAGGTGCAGACCGCTGCTGCGTAAGGAACGGCAATATCCGGGCGACTCGTTGCCATGAAGCTGGATGTAGTCCAGCGCAAAACGGTCGGCATACATCAGGATAGTTTCCTTGCTTTCATTGACGAAGACTCCCACGCGCTTTGCGCGAACCGGAAGATATGCCGGTATCTCGCACAGGCAACGGGGAGACTTGGGATAGAAGATAAAGCCTATCATATCTACATCCAGTTGCTCTACATTGCGGATATTTTCCGCTTCGGTCATGCCACATACTTTTATGATAAGAGGAGCCATTTTTTTAATGATTTATGTAATTAATACTTCATTTTCAGGAACGGAGTGGAGAAATGAAATCTTTTAATGCATCTCCCGGCCGGCGGGTTTTCATAAAGGTTTCTCCGATAAGGAAGCCGCGGAAGCCTGCAGCGCGCAGCCGGCAAATGGTTTCGGGATGTGAAATTCCGCTTTCCGAAACAAGTAGCGGCAGGCTTGGGCTGTCGGAGGAATCCAGGGCTCTGGCCGGTATCTGCCGGAGTTTTTCGGCTATATGGAAAGAGTTTTTCACATCGGTGACGAATGTGCCGAGATTACGGTTGTTGACGCCTACCATATCCACATCCGCGTTTACATAAGCGAGTTCGGAAAAAGTGTGGATTTCGAGTAACACTTCCAATCCCAGGGCATGTGCCCGGGCAGTGAGGGTGGCACATTCTTCTTGTGTCAGGCAAGCGGCGATAAGCAATACTGCATCAGCTCCTACGATACGTGCCTGGAGCAGTTGGTATTCGTCGATGATGAAATCCTTTCGCAAGATAGGAATGCCGATCAGTGGGCGTGCCATGCGTATATCCTGCAGCGAACCGCCAAAGAATTTTTCGTCCGTAAGGATAGAGACTGCGGAAGCACCGGCTGTTTCGTATGCAGCGGGTATTTCTTCGGCACGGGCAGTCTCGTGTATCCATCCTTTCGAAGGAGAACGGCGTTTGAATTCGGCAATGATTCCCGTGGGTGAAGAAGCAAGCGCCTGTTTCATGCTGCGGACAGGTATGGCGACGGAAGTTCCGGCAGTGGCGTCTTTCTGCATCATGGCGGCAACCTCTTCTTGCAACCTTTCGAGGGAGACGGCTTGCTTTTGCAGTTCTATTTCAATTCGTTTATGAGCGATGATTTCCGATAAAATATCTTTCATGGCTGTTTTAGTGAAGAGTTACGGGATATGCGGCTATAAATACCTTTTCGCACCTCATCCCTTACTGGTTAATTTCTATAAATTTTTTCAATGTTTTCAGCGCCCGTCCGCTTTCCAGCGATTCGCGGGCTATGGCAATGCACTCTTCAATCTCCTTTTCCGGTTCCATGACCTGAATGGCAAAGGCGGCATTGACAATGACACATTGAGTTTGGGCGGCTTCTGCGCGGTTGTTCAGGATATTGTCGAAGATACGTGCCGCATCTTCCTTGCAGGCTCCGCCGGAAAGTTCTTCGGGACGTACTGCGCTGAAACCGAGAGCTTGTGGGCGATAGATGCGTTCATAATGACGTGTCATCACTTTGAATTCATCGGTCAGTGAGATTTCATCGTAATTGTCCAGACTGTTGACTACGGCAAAGTCGATGCCGAGTCTGTAGAAAACGTTCGTATAGAGACGCATTTGTGCGAGGTCGGCTACGCCCAATAGCTGATAGGCGGGCTGACACGGGTTTACCAGCGGTCCCAGCAAGTTGAACAGTGTGCGTACTCCCAAGGCTTTGCGGACAGGACCTACGAATTTCATGGCTGGATTGAACAGTTGGGCGTGCAGGTAGGCTATGTTACACTCTTCCATGCTTCGCTTCAATATGTCGGGATTGTTGGTGAAGCGCACGCCATGCTGTTCTATTACGTTGCTTGCTCCACTGACGGAAGTAGCGCCGTAGTTGCCATGTTTGGCTACTTTATAACCTGCTCCCGCCACAACGAAACTGGCGCAGGTGGAGATGTTGAAGGTGTTCTTCCCGTCACCGCCTGTACCTACGATATCAATGGGGCGGTAAGGCGCAAAGTCTATCGGAATTCGTGTCTCCATAAGTGCTTCGCGGAAGCCTGCCAGCTCGTCTACTGTGATGCTGCGCATCTGAAAAACCGTGAGCAGTGCGGCAATCTGTGCTTCGGAATACATCTCCCGGCTGATGTTGAGCAGGATTTGTTTGCTTTCTTCTACAGTGAGTTCTTCATGGTTGAAGAGCCGGGTTAATATTGTTTTCATCTGATTAAGTTTGTGGTTTAAAAATAGGTTATTCTTCCAGCCAGTTCTTCATAATCTGCTTCCCGTCCGGGGTAAGCACGGATTCCGGATGAAACTGTATGCCCCGGACATCATATTCCCGATGTTTCAACGCCATAATCTGCCCTTCGGGACTGACAGCTGTAACGGCAAGTGTTTCGGGCAGTTTTTCAGTATCTACTACCCAGGAGTGATAGCGTCCTACGGCTATTTCTTGGGGTAATCCCCGGAAAATGTAATCCGGTTCTGTCAGCCGTATAATGGTCTGTACACCATGAAACACTGTGCTGAGGTTGACTAACTTCCCACCGAATGCCTGTCCGATGGCTTGTTCTCCCAGGCATACGCCCAGTATTGGTTTCTTGCCTGCGTAGGTGCGTATTACATCCAGCAGTAATCCTGCTTCTTCGGGCACACCGGGACCCGGTGAAAGGATGATTTTATCATATTGTTCCAATTCTTCTATGCTGAATTGGTCATTGCGCAGTACATCTACCGCTACGCCGAGTTCTTTCACCAAGTGCGCAAGGTTATAGGTGAAAGAGTCATAATTGTCTATGATTACTACCATTGTTATTAACTGTTTGATTAATTTACTTTTGATACTCTTGTTGATTTATACAATTGGTCGATTTTCTGTTTTACAGGGAATTTTCCGCCATGGCAATTGCCTTCTTCAATGCTCCCAGTTTGTTGTTCACCTCTTGCAGCTCGTATTCGGCATTACTTTTGGCTACAATGCCGCCGCCTGCCTGAAACCATAACATCCCGTTGCGGCTGACGAATGTACGGATGGTGATAGCCTGGTTCAGGCTGCCGTTCAGGCCGATGAATCCGATACAGCCACCGTATGCGCCACGGTTATGCGGCTCCAGTTCGCTGATAAGCTGCATGGCGCGAACTTTCGGTGCGCCGCTCAAGGTTCCGGCCGGGAAGGTATCGATAAATGTCCTGATAGAGTCTGTATCACTGTTCAGCGTACCGCTGACGCGGCTCACGAGGTGAATAACGTGACTGTAATATTGCATCTCTTTGTAAAAGTCCACTTTTACGTCATGGCAGTTGCGGCTGAGGTCGTTGCGGGCAAGGTCTACCAGCATCACATGCTCTGCATTTTCCTTGGGATCGTCTTGCAGGTACCGGGCATTTGCAGCATCCTGTTCCGGATTTCCGGTACGCTTGGCAGTGCCGGCGATGGGATCTATATAGGCATGGCGGCCTTCAATGCGGCAGTGCGTTTCGGGAGAAGAGCCGAAGATACGGAAGCCGCCGAAATCAAAGTAAAACAGATATGGAGATGGGTTGATGCTGCGCAAAGCACGGTAAAGCTTGAAGTCGTCGCCTACGAAACGTTGTTCGAAACGGCGGGAGAGGACTATTTGGAAAACATCTCCCCGCATGCAGTGGGCTATTCCTCGGCGGATATTGGCTTTGTGTTCCTCATCGGTCAGTGAAGAAGTGGTTTCGCCAACAGCACGGAAGTCATAGGCAGTGTAGTTGCGGTTGTGAATGGCTTTCTGCACCTTGTCCAGTTCGCTCTTTTCATCGGGAGCGAGCATTTCCAGTAACAGCATTTCATTTTTGAAGTCATTAAAGACGATAAGATACTTATATAATATGTATAGTATATCCGGTGCATCGTTGGTGGCTTCGCGACTGTCTTTTACAGCGATGTTCTCAAAATAGCGTACAGCATTGAAAGATGTGTAACCGTACAGACCGCAATAGTCGCTGTATTCTCCTTCCACGTGAAAGCGGTTGAGGAAATCGCGTAACGCATTTTCCGCATGGTATTCTTCGGTAACGGGATGTTCCTCACGTGTGCCGTCGGGCAGACAGAACACGGCAACAGCGTGGTCTATACTGACGCTTGCTACCGGACAAAGTCCGATGAATGAGCGGTTGTTTTCACTGCCATGATAGTCGGAACTCTCCATGAGTGCGCTTTGAGGAAAAATGTCGCGCACCTTCAGATACGTACTTACGGGTGTATGTAAGTCGCCGAGCATCGTGCGGCTCACTGTCTGATAATCATACTTCATATTTTGTATTTTATTCTTTATACATCAAATACGTTTCTACATCCTTATCCCCCCGTCCCGAAACGGTCAGTACCACCACATCATCGGTTTTGAAGTTCAACTTCTTCAATGCACCGAGGGCGTGGGCGCTTTCCAATGCGGGGATGATGCCTTCGAGCTTAGTCAGTTCGTAGGCGGCGCGGATGGCCTCGTCGTCATTTACGGAGAGAACGATGGCGCGCTTTTGTGCGGCAAGGTTGGCATGCATGGGGCCGATGCCCGGATAATCCAGTCCGGCGGAGATGGAGTAAGGCTCTTCAATCTGCCCATCCTCGTTTTGGATAACGTAGGTGCGTGCTCCATGGATAATGCCCAATTTGCCTAAGGCAATGGTAGCGGCAGTCATTCCTGTTTCTATCCCTTTGCCTCCGGCTTCGGCAAGGACAATCTGTACCTGGCGGTCGTCCACATAGTGGTAAATGGTTCCGGCAGCATTGCTTCCACCGCCTATGCAGGCTATGAGATAGTCTGGAGACTCGCGTCCTTCTTTTTCCATGAGCTGTTTTTTGATCTCCTCGCTGATAACCGATTGCAGGCGTGCCACCATATCGGGGTAGGGGTGCGGGCCTACGGTGGAGCCGATGATGTAGTAGGTGTCGGCGGGGTGGCAGCACCAGTCGCGTATGGCTTCGTTGGTGGCATCCTTTAAGGTCATGTTTCCGCTGGTCACGGGCACTACGGTTGCACCCAGCATCTTCATCTTCTCTACGTTGACGTGCTGGCGTTCCACATCGGTCTTGCCCATATATACAATGCACTCCATATTCATCAATGCACATACGGTGGCTGTGGCAACGCCGTGCTGTCCGGCACCTGTTTCGGCTATGATGCGGCGTTTGCCCATACGGCGTGCCAGCAGAATCTGCCCGATGGTATTGTTGATTTTGTGTGCGCCGGTATGATTCAGGTCTTCCCGTTTCAGGTAAATCCGGCAACCGTACTTTTCCGACAGACGCTGTGCCTGGTAGAGCGGTGAGGGACGTCCTACGTAGTCGCGCAGCAACCGGTCGTATTCCTGCTTGAAATCTTTACTTTGCAGGACTGCGAGATAAGTTTTCTGCAATTCCTCTACACACCTGTGGAGTATTTCGGGAACGTATGCTCCGCCGAATTCTCCGTAATAACCATCTTTGTCAACTAAGAAACTAACCATATATTGTTTTATTATTTAATTGTTGGCTGCCAGTTACCGGTTGCGAACTGTTAGCTATATACATCGTTTAAATAAAAGAGCCCCGTCGCTTGGTGCGACAGGGCTCTTTTTATATCTATATTGTACATATATACATACGAGCACTGCTCCCTTACGACTGCCGGAGTTGTAACGGATGCCACCACCAATATGTATTTACGAACATTGTTTTCATTATCTTTTTTATTTTTGACCGAGGCAAATATAAGCACATTGTTTTAATAATCAAAGCAAATCTTTCTTTTTTTTCTTATGAGAACTTTTTTCTTAAAGTTTTGTTGTTTATGGCGGATACTATTATTTACTATAAAAAAGAAAGGAACGGACTATGAAACGGAAACATCTGATTACTATAGGTGTGATTATTGCCATTGTTTTATTATTGTATTGGCTTTTTATAGCCGAAGATTTGAATGCCTGGCTCAATGTAAATTGATTTTTCAGTATTATCATGCGAGGTTGTTCGGATAAATAATGTATCTTCGCAAAAAATCAAAAACTCATGAAAGGATTAAGTTATTCGTTTTTGCGCGCTGTGTGTGCGCTGGTAATCGGTTTGGTGCTGGTGATGTTTCCCAATCAGGCCGGTGATTATTTTGTGATAACGATTGGCGTCATTTTCCTTGTGCCTTCGCTTATTAGTATTATAGGATATTATGCTCAAAATGCAGAAGTGCGCCGCCGATTCCCTATCGAGGGGATAGGAAGCCTGTTATTTGGACTATGGCTGGTTATTATGCCGGGCTTTTTTGCCGATTTGCTGACGTTCGTGCTGGGCTTTATCCTCGTGATGGGTGGTGTGCAGCAGATAGCCTCGCTGTCGGCTGCCCGCAGATGGACGCCTGTGCCGGGCGGATTCTACGTTGTTCCGGTGGCTATATTGCTGGCTGGGCTGGTTGCGCTGTTCAATCCTACGGGCGTGCGTTCTACGGCGTTTATCATTATCGGAATCACCAGTCTGGTCTATGCGGTTTCGGAATTGATAAACTGGTTCAAATTTACCCGTCTTCGTCCTAAAGCACCTGTTACCGGCAGCAAGAGTGATGATGACATCGAAGATGCAAAGATAATAGAATGATGTATATGTTTTAGACAATATACTCTCTGTTACATAAAACGCAGCAAAGCATCTATTCCCTGATGAAAGATGCTTTGTTGCGTTTTGTATGACAATACCGGGTAGCTTGTCACTCTGAAATGTTTTTAGAAATTTTCCGTAAGTATTCCTCTATTTCTTGAGCTGTAACATCTTTCAACAATACAGTTTTGTTTTTATTCAATAGATATAAAGTTGGGATAGCTTTTAAGTCGTAAAGGCTTTTTAGTTCGATTGCTTGTTCTTTGTCGTAAGCATTAATCCATTCTGCAGGAAAATCGGAGAGGTGTCTCCGCCATTCTTCTAAATCAATATCGGGGTAAATGGAAAGGACTTTCATCTGGTTCTGTGCAATAGCTTGGCAGATGGAAGGGCTTTGTTTCAATGTTTCTATCGTTTCGCTGCAGGCATGGCAGCCGGGATTGTTGATGAATAATAGGGTATAGGGAGCCTTTATGCTATACAAATTGCCTTGTTTGCCATTGGCAAGCGTATAGACAAAATCCAATGCTTTAGTTCCTTTTCTATTTTTTTGTGCCAGCTCGCGTCGGGCTTTGGGACGTATTTTTTCTGTATTATCCATAATAGGAGATTGCAACATGGCATCTAAAACAGATATGTATAGTTCTTCATTACGCATCGGTGAGTTGGGATCGTACAGGTACTTGTCTGCAAGAGAAGTCAGATATGTATAGCACTTTTTCTCTTTTTCAGCTTGTGTAAATAAAGTTTTTAAAGCAATATCCCTTGTTTGAGCAGGTACCAGTTGTAATATATCAATAAAATTCACCCAAGCCTGCTCCGTCACTTCGGGGTGATGTATGTAGTTGGTATCGGCAAAGTTTACATGCTCCCAATAGTGACGTGCCAGATAGTCGGCGCGTAACTCAGGAGTGTTCAACATTGTGGGTACTTCGGGGTATACGAAAGTTGTAATAGTATCTGTTACAGCGTCTTCCGTCTGCTTATTATTTGCTTGCCCATTACTACATGCGCTGCTTGAACTTAATAGGAAAATAAATAAAGTGTAAGCTGGCAACAATTCTATGATCTTTTTGTATTTCATATTATCTAAAATAGATGTAAAATTAGGTACTGTTTCATTTTTTTACTCGAAAAGAAAAGGGGCATTTTTCTCTATCCAATAAATTATTTTTAGAATTTGAGTTTCAAGTAATAACGTATTACGTAAAATTAAAAGAAATATGGTGCAAGTTATCAAGAAAATCTTGCACTTGCAAGAAAGAAGACTAAATTCTGATTTGAAAATTAAGTCTTTTGTTAGTTATTCACTTTTCCTATGCTTACTGCACATTGTCAGTTTCTACTTTTCTGTTCTGTCCTGTTAGCCTTTTTCTTGTGTCCGACACCCGGGTGTCGTGCATACCGAGACCCGGATGTCAGACATGCCAAGACCCGGGTGTCAGACGTGCCGAGACCCGGGTGTCAGACGTGCCGAGACCCGGGTGTCAGACGTGCCGAGACCCGGATGTCAGACATGTCAAGACCCGGGTGTCATGCAATGCCCTTCCGTATCTCCGTGTTTTCTTTCCGCCTTCCGTTGTTTCTTTCCGCGCGCATGCGCATATATTATAATGTGTCCCTTTTGCCAGACTTTCCATCCTCCTTAAAAAAATATGTTCTTCAACACATTTGTCAATCAGCGTTTTATAAAAATGTTCAAGAGAAACGCGAAAAAATCCCCTGATATATTTGGTGTGTATGTTATAAAGTCCTACTTTTGCACCCGCTTTCGAGAACGGGAGCAGCGATGTTTTGACATTCTGACAGGAACGGTGTAGGAACTCTTACATATTTCTTCTGCTTGGGGCTTGTTTCTTTCTGGAATTCCCCTTTGAAAAAGCAGAATGAAAAAAAACTTCCGAAAACATTTGGAAGATATGAGATAAAGTTCTTACCTTTGCACCCGCTTTCAAAAAGTAAGCAGCGTTAGTTGACACACTTTTTCTTGAATCCGGGTCGGTAAACGAATCTTTTCCTTGTTCTCCCTTTCGCAAGAGAGATGACGGGAAAAAGGAAAGATGAAAAAAAACTTCCGAAAATATTTGGAAGATATACTTAAAAGTTTTTACCTTTGCATCCGCTTTCCTGAAAAGAAAGCCGACATAAAAGAAGCGATCTTTGAAGAGATTTACATAAACAATACAAGTAGTACAAGAGCAAGACTTGTTTCTTAAAAAAGAAACGGTCTTGGGTAAAATAAAAAGAACCGTCATTACTTATTAAATAGGTAATAGATACTTTTTAAATTCGAGCGTCCTGAACAGAGCAACAACCATTCCTTTATGGAATGATTAACAATACTTTTACAATGAAGAGTTTGATCCTGGCTCAGGATGAACGCTAGCTACAGGC